>VSKX01046231.1_pt1 | contig 11636 bp, 9 predicted proteins | sample 4799481 | NCBI WGS metagenome assembly VSKX01 (sample SAMN12179537, study PRJNA552185) | sponge metagenome | biome: deep-sea hydrothermal plumes; feature: spots directly above weak diffusing fluid; material: sea water; isolation source: sponge from the Swan site of a hydrothermal vent ...
TAGTCTGCCGTCTAAATTCTGTACATCATTGAGTGCGATGGATGCATATGCTATGAAAGAACGCAAAGCCTTGACAAAATTCGGGCCATTATTCAAGGCTAAATCCCACAATACCGACCACTAATTTTGAAACGTCAGCAATCATCCGTATATCCTCTTTTTTACTGCACTTTACTTAGTTTACTTACTAGTTGACTTTACTTAGTTTAACAACATGAGCTTTTATCTCCCGAGCAGATGGAATATTATCTTGATCGGAATTGGCACCAGAAGACGTTAAAAAAAGCAATGGTGTGAATTTAGTCTCGAACTGCTCTTCTAGTTCCAGACATTCCCGTATAAGACATACAGATTCTGTGTCACTATTAAGAGAAAAGAGAGTCTGAGAGCTTAGAGAATCATGGCTGGGTCTTGTTATTCGGCATAGAAAGGACAGCTTCCTTGACAACACTGTCCATTGCAATCATAGCGGCAGTGTTGGAATACCATTTAGGTAATCTAAAACAGTCCCAGTTGATTTAAAAGGGGATTCATCCAAGCATTCAAGCAAGAAAAGTGTGGGTGAGAGAACGGACCCTTGTCGAACACCCCTAGCCCTGTTTGATGAAAAAGGAGCAGCCAGCCGTTTCTCATTAAAGAGGAACGGCTGGCTCGCCGGACTACTAGTTGGGGCGGGCGCGCCATATAATTTTTTGGTATAGGAGTACCGCGAACTAAGCCGTACTTTGAGCTTCCGGAAAGGAAACCAACATAAAAATGCCTGGAAACAAGGCGCTAGGGTAGCAGCTAGATGACTAACAATGAATCAAGAAGGCAAGGGGACTGTAGCCCTAGATAGCTGGGGCTACACTACACCAGAGACACTGGAAGCGCATAGGGAGAGAACTAAGAAATGGAAGCCAGCTCTCATGGAGCTAGCTGAACAAGTACACCATGCTATGCTACAGTTCCAGCCTGACCCACAAGTCAAGCTCAAGCCTCAATGGTACATCAGTGATGGCACTCTACTGGGAGCTTTCAGAAATGGAACTATGATTTCTCATGACTATGATTTCGATTTTGGCCTGTGTTTTCTAACAGGAGACGGATGTGTGGCTGGTTTAGAAGAGTGTAAGACACAACTAGGCCCTGTGGCTGCACATCTCTCAAGTATCTTGGACAAGAAGTATACCATACTGCCAAGGGACGATTTTTCTTTTAAGATTGAGATATACCAGGAATCATCCGGTGTGCATTGGGACAATAAAGGAGAGTGGTACAACGTCCACATGGACCTGCAATTGTGCTTTTCTCCGGACCAGAAAAAGTTTGTTTATGCGTATTTTCGTGATAATTATGGGGACTATATTGACATCAAAGTGTCCGATGTGATTCCACTCTCTGATGTAGAGTTTGAGTCAAAGAGATGGCCTTGTCCTAGCAACCCAAAGAACTACCTCACCGGGGTATACGGCTACATCGGGAGTCCAGCCAAGTACAACTCTGAGACTAGGAAATATGAACCATTAGAGTAAAAACCAGTTTCAAATCAGTGTTCAGTATTTTTTTAGAAGGGTAAGGTCATATTATTTTATCACAAAATTATATATATTTTATCATATAAAATTATATACCGTATATTTTGTTACTCCTCATTCATGCTCACTAATTTGTGTGGTGAGTGCATGATTCTAGGTGTTAGTTCCTGATTGCATTCTTGAAGTTGCTTTGAGATTGAAATTTTCGCTTTCCTATCAGAGGAGTCCGACACCACTTGGCCTTTCTGCTAATTATGATCTTTTAATAATTTTGTTAATCCTTTACGCTACCCAAGCTCTAGATCTAGCTAGTACGGCGGCCTAGGTTGCATGAAGGATTAGATAATGTAATTAGTATAAAGGTCAAGGGTTGGACCTCCTCTGCATGTTTATGTCCTATCTGATGTTATTATCTACATTGTTTTTTGGATGGGCTCAACCTATCAAACGTGGGGTGGGGACCAACTAGATGTATACTGGCTACTCTACTGCAAGAATATTGCAGCCCCAACCAGATTAATCTATAGGTTAATTAGCTGAGCTAGAAGTCAAATCATCTAGTAAACATTCAAATTTTATTGGTTTTCCAACAAAGCAGCTCAGCAGAGAGCGCACTTAATATGACGCTAGAGCTTACGTACGTAGACGAGTGCCAGGGAACTTGGAACCTGGGTCTAATCCAGCATTTCCTACACTAGTAATAGTATTCCCAGGGCATAGGAACTGAAGCAGAGTAGTGTAAACACGAGTGGGCATTCTTTGTACCTGATACTGTCTTTGAAGTGTGGTAAATGGGGTTGCAATTTTTAGGCTTGGAAAGTAGTTGCTTGACAATCATTTTGGCGCAAAATCCATGCTCATTAGCCATACATGTACAACATTTATTCTCCTGTGGTTGCCATTTTTCTCCTTGCCAACAACTGATGCTGGCAGTACAACAACCCTACTGCCACATCAAAGGTACTTGTGTGGTATCATGGTACATACTCCCTCGAAAGTACGCCACTTCTACTTAGTTAAACTATGGCCTCAGTGGTATGTGGCATATTAACACCGAGTAATCTGATACTGTGAGGGAAGCTGAGTGGTTTATACCATGATACCATACAAGTACCTTTGATGTGGCAGTACAATTGAATTGCATTTTTACACATTGAATGCCAACTAGTTTAGCATCACCATCCTGGCTAATTTCACGGGCGGGCGGGCGGCCTAGTATGCCTCGGGACCACGCCGCGGGGAAACCGAAAGCTTTTCCCTGTCAGCATCAGTTGTGGTGAGGAGAATAAGTGCAACCACAAGAGAAAATGATTATTGCTGACATCAGTGAATATTGGTGGTTTCAATGGTGATGACATTACCGTAATTGCAGTCCACATAGCAGCTAACATGCACTCGTCATGCCCCTGCTGGCTGGTGTAGGGAAAGGCATTGAACGTTGCTGCAATTTACCAGTGTTGACAGTGACGACTCTACTAGGCTACATAGATAGTTACAGTATACAGTAACAAGAACCTGCTCACTAGCGCTATCCCTACGAAAAATTTAATAGTGATGACATTTTATTTCGTTGTGAAACAAGTATATCATCACAATAATGAAAATAGTTAATACGTCCCGGGAGGCCTGCATCTACAGTTTGATCAGAAACACTTTTGCAACAAACAGTGGCCCCTGATAATGCATTTTTGAAGCTACTTTGAAGTTGCTATCCAAGCCGTAACTTGGCAACAGGTTGGTGAAGACCTATACTAGAAGCACTTGCGGTACAGATACCTTGCTGCAATGATATTGTCAATATTTATGTTGGGACATAAGAACTAAGGTCAAATAAGGTCAATTTGGTTTGAGTATTGAGTCTAGTACTCGTTTCTTATTATAACTTGGCCATACTTTAACTAATTTTTCTATTTCTAGAACCAATAGCCATGTCTCTTGAGATATTTCTTCAAAATGAGGTGATTGCCTGCCAGTCAAAAGTTAGGTGTGAACCACCTTTTGTCGATTTCTAACCTCGTTCTCAGGCCGTTTTTGTTTTCTAATAGAATTGCTTGTTTTTCCCATTAACTCTATTAGAAAAAAGACAGCCTGGGAACAAGGCTAGTTTACTTGTTTATTTGCTGGGCTTAACTCAACTCAATGCCCTCTTCTCACATACTGTCACATTGTAGCAACCGTGGTACAAGAACTTCACTGGACAGATTGCCCACATTGAGCCTGCTAGGTATTCTTTGTACGGGAAGATATCTCGACTCAGTAGCACTAGTCTGGAAATCATTGAGCTGCCTGTACGGTCATGGACACAGGCCTACAAGGAGAATGTCCTCGAAGTCATGTTACACGGCAACGATAAGAAGCAACCATTTATCACGTGAGCTATAATATACGTAGTGCATAATTATTATCGTGCGTGTGTAAATAATAAATCAGGGTTGCACAAATTTACATGTACAGCGTAAGCGTTAAGTTAGGACTAAAAGTAGGACTAAAAGAAGTTTGCTTTGTCAAATAAAGTTTACGCTGTTGTTATTCCAACATTGATTATCATTGTGTGCAGTGACTACAAGGAGTATCATACTGACACAACCGTCAAGTTTGTGATCACACTCACTGCTGAAAAGATGGTCGAGGCAGAAGCCACTGGCTTCCATAAACAATTCAAACTGGAGAGTAGTCTGAGCATCGCTAATCTGGTAAGAATGTGTGCGTGGTAATTTTTTATTGAAGTGCATGGCCTGCCAAGTGTTTGTAATTTTTTCTCGTCAACAGTTGCGTGTATTGTGAACCCGCCTTTTAAGTAGTATCCCACCATACACCCAGTGCTGTTGGTGTTAGGCCGGGGGTAGTTTGTGCACTTAGTAAGAAATCCAAGCAAAAATATTTGCCACCCACTCATTTCGTTGTCTGTCTTAGCCACGACTATTCGTGGTTGACTTCCTGTCGAGCTCACTGTCTACGGATTCTTAGTGTAAATATTAGTAGTCTGACCTCAAACCGTACAAAATTATCTGCTATACAATGTACGTATCATTATCTTCCTCCTGCCTACATCACGTTCACACAAACAGGTGTTGTTTGACCACAATGGGTGCTTGAAGAGGTATTCTGGTCCGTTAGAGATCCTGAACGAGTTCTTCCAAGTGAGACTGGAGCTCTATCAGAAGAGGAAGGAGTATCTGGAGGGTCAGTTATCTGCTGAAGCTGCTAAACTCACCAACCAAGCACGCTTCATACTCGAGAAGATTGAGGGAAAGGTTGTCATTGGTGAGTTAATACTGCAGCTGTATCATTGTGAGTTGGTGTCGTTGAAGTCTGTAACTTCTGAAATGTACATCCATAGATCAGAGTTTCACCTAAAACTTTTTTTTTTTTTAGGGAGAGCTACTTTGCACATATGATTGTGTGGAAGCCCATTTTGTATAGCAGTCATATTATTTGGCAGTGCAGCAAATATGTCAGTATGACGGTTTAAATTTTACGATCTTTTATTGGGGGGTCAGTCTCAATACTAGTGACCATGCAGGGCTACACTAAACCACCTGCCTTGCCTTGCCTTATTCGCTAGTTTCGTAAGATCATCCCTACGTGCATTTTTAGTTTTATACATGTCTTTGAAAAAGAAGCTGAAGAGGCTTAAAGATATTGACCCCGTGGCTGGTGCACCTGTAGGCATGTTGATATGTTAGTTATGTTTACAGCTATCTTGAGGTGTGTTGGGACTAGCTATGTGAATAATAAGGCCTCCTATAAAGCCTCAACGATAAACACTGACTTTATATGGGTTATGAAATATTTAATATAATCGAAATGTACACAGAAGACATAGCAGTCAAATCGCAGTCTTGGCACCAATAACCCTTACACACTTGCAACCATATCCAAGGCACAACTTCCCCAAAACACACTTTGAATCGTGTTTTTCCGTGGCTCTGTTACTGCCTCTCCCCACACACACACTTTTGAACGCCAGCGCACACACACACACACACACACAGAAAACAAGCGTAAAGTGGATATGATTGATACTCTCAAGAAGGCTGGCTATCGCAGTGACCCGGTAAAGGCGTGGAAGGCGTCCATTTCCATGCAGGAAGAGACAAAGAGCCAAGACGAGGAGGAAGAGGTAGAGGAAGGAGCTGAGGACTACAACTATTTGCTCTCTATGTCTCTGTGGTCACTCACTCGCGAGAAGAAAGAGGAACTACTCAAGAACAGAGACACCAAGGTATGTTGACAGATAAGCTAGAATACTGTACGAAACTCAGTTGTTATGTAATAGATTTACTGACAGTATATGTAGTTATCCGTATTACCCAGAATCTGGGTAATGGTTAGCGCATGCGCATGCAACTTATACCAGGGCTAGAAGGATGATAGGCCTGGTCTCGAGGCTAGTGCCATGGATGCATGCTTCTTGTAAATTCCCATATAAAAAAGGCCAGGTTGTTACTGCCATGTATGGCTGGTTGTGACAAGGAAGTCACAAAGTTGTATTATAGGTTGTCACAAAGATGTTACAAGGTTGTCACAAGGATGTTACAATGATGTTACATGGCACAGTATTGACACAGTAATAGGGTTGTTACCACCTGGTCTCAAGGTTGTATGCAGTGGCGTAGGAAGATGTTTTGACAAAGGGGGGCTCTCCCTTTATTTATTCAAAATTGATTAAGTATTGCAATATTGTCCACCAAAAATAAAGGGGGGCTGCAGCCCCTGCAGCCCCCCTGGTTCCTACGCCACTGGTATGTGTTACCATCTGGTCACAAGGTTGTTCACTAGCCTCACATAATAATATGATCCAATCATGGGTACAAAAAATGCGCATAATGGGGGTTAGGGTTAGTGTAAAATGGGGGCTGACAATTCAAAAACAAAACAAAAGTTAATTGTTGTACTCAGCTGAACTGTCTAGCTTGATCACTTCTTTGCTCGTCTGCAGTTGGCACATGTATCGTTAATAGCATCAATAAGGTGCGACTGTTGGGTATACAGTGGATTGCAGTGCACTTGTAACAGTGAATTGCCAAACCAGATTATTATCTTTACTCTACATACCGGATATTTTCGAGGGAGAAGAATTTCACGAATTTTTGCAGTTACAGGAAAATATTATAGGCGAAAAAAAGTGGGCGTTTTATTATAGCAGTGATCCACGTAATTATTTTCCGCGGAATGCACTCAGAGAGCTAATTGCGAAATATTTGCTCTGCGAAAATATCCAGCTATATGGTAGCAATTTATATTTTGTGGTTTCGCTGTTTGGGTTTTAGAGTTGCAAGTGCACTGCAATCCACGTACTTGTTCTGAACAAAATAAAACCTGTATAGAGGCAAGTATAGAGTATACACAAAGAGTTAACACCAGACTTACGGAGACAAGCAGCGACAATTTCCTTGGCTTCCTGTACCATCTTGTCTAGTGTGGTGGAGTCCACTGTACGCTCCTGCTCTGCAAGCAGCTCCTCTTTGGTGATATTCATGCTATTAAGCAATATGCCACAGTCCTTGTTCAATGCAGTTCTGTCCTCTGTGGTATAAGGTAGGGCTGGTCAGACACAATAAAATGATGCGAATTTACATACTCAGCACTAGCTAATACAGTGTACCTCTTTTATATTATAAAACAAGATACCCGCATAAAAAGTTAGGTTCACGGTAGCGTAGATAATACTTACCTGAAATCTTGAACTTTTACTTCATACTTGACCTTTCCCACTATCCGCTGTGATCGTGAGTAGGATCAGTCCTCACTCCTCTTCTACCCATATCACCAAAACAAAGGACTGAATTCTATGCATCTTGCTAAGAATGCACACTTCTAAGAAACAAGGCCAGAACAAAGGCAGGCGAAATGATGGTACCCAGAGAGACAGTTTTCCAGACACGTGGCTGCCTATAGTCTATACGCATGCGCATATCTAGAAAAAGCACTTTGGATATGTACAAGTATATGTATTTTCATTTGACTTCGAATCTCCGTGATCGTTCCCTTTTCCGTTGTTGACCTCGCGTGTACAAGATTTACACAATGTTGCCACAAAAGAGCTTCAGGCTCTTTTCGTGGCAAATTTGTTTGAATCTTTTACACGCGAGGCGTCTATATGATCAACAACGGGAACGATCACGGAGATTTAAAGTCAAAGGAAAATGACAGTACTAGTTGACTGCTACGTACGTACGTATCTTCTTGGGATTGTTTGTTCTTCACGTTACAACAAACGGTTCTCATATCAAGACGCTGTAACATCAGGTAGTCTTAGTACAAGTAACAGATCTGAAAAAGGAGAAAGCTATCACAACCTGGCATCAGTAACCTTAATTGAACATATTGTACTTTGAATGTCTCACTTTCTCATCCCTCGTCAAGGACATTGGCACAGCTGCCTTATTATGATGTTCCTCATCACATCTCCTCTGGATGGAGTTGAAACACTAGCTGAATGTTTATAGACTCTCCTCAGGCCGGCTGGCACCACAACAGTTGAACCACTGGGGGGAAGCATACACGATAAACCCTTTTCTGGTTTAGTCGACAAGATAATTTTCCGTGAGGATTGTGCGTGGTGACTACTTAGGAAACTTACTCTTTAGTCTCTGCCAGAAAGCTCCATTACAAATACCAAACTGGCAACCCTCGGATGACTGGTTTCAGCGGACAAGACAGTCGACAAGTATAATATTATTTTCATGAACACTAACTGGTCTGATGGAACTGTGTTTACTATATTCGAATTGTGAACAAGTTGAAAAAGTGAATGATTTATATTTGTTGTGAATGTAAAATCTGCTAACAACCTTGTCACAACCAGAGAACTTACAACCTTGTATATGCAACAACCTTGTACGCAACAACCTTGTATTAGGATCACTGCAACCTTGTTGTAAAGGTATAGAACCTTGTCACAACCTTAGAGCACTTTACAACCTCGTATACAAGCTTGTGGTACAACCTAGTTGCAACAACCTTGTAACATGGTAGTAACAACCATGTTTTTTTCTTATGAGAATGCTTGAAATAGCTGTGTTTGCTAGATCTCACTTTCTTTTAAAGTTGGTATTCTGAAGCAATTTTATGCTCCCTCTATATATACCTTTCTTGTACATTTTCTTTTGTAGAATCAGAATCTGGTCACTTACATAGCATTATGTCATCATTATGTGTGTGTGTATTGCTAGTGTGTCACTGTGTGTCTGTATGTTTGTACAGGTTGAGGAGTTGCGTTTATTGAAGGAGAAGACTCACAAGGATCTGTGGTCAGATGACTTGGATGCCTTCCTCGCTGAGCTAGAGGTGGGCACACTCTGCACTGCTGTGCTGTGCTGTGTGTGTGTGTGTCTGCAATGATCTCTTATGCATGCATGTGTTGCAATTGGTGTGTGGTTTTCGTAACAATTATGACACTAGAGCTTACGTACATGTAGTGTCAGTATAGCATCGAAACGCTCGATTAGAGTGAGCGTTTCCTGGCACTACGTAAGCTCCAGTGTGTATTGGAACCAGGCTGTACAGTGTATATATACTGTGTAGTACAATCACTACTCAGTTCCCAGTAATGTTATGATAGTAAAGTTCATAATTATATGCTCTAGCTAAAGCTATACCTGTATGTACCTATTCCCTCCCTCTGTAGAAAGTGGAGACAGCTGAACGAGAGGAGCAAGCGTCCGGTGCTTCCATATCAATCAAACGCTCCAAAAAATCTAAGGGCAAAGCTGCAAGCAGGCAAACCACACTCACCTCCTCCAGTAAAAACAGTATTGAAGTGACTAAACCCAGCCCGTTTGCCGAATTCATCGAGCCAAAAATACCGGAGTACAACGCGAACCCAAAATCAGCAAAGCCTAGAGCCAAGAAAGAGCCTGTCGAGTCAAAAGCTCCGAAACAAAGTAGCAGAGGAAAAAAAACTGTCTCGCAAGTTACAGACGAAAAACCTAAACAATCGGCTAGTGAGAAGATGAAAGAATTTGGTTTCAGTGATAGTGACAACGATGAACCAGTAAGTCTAGCAGAGAGAATAGCCAAAACTTCAACAGCAGGAGACAGCAAAACTCAACAGATGAAATTGAATTTTAAAAAAACAACTTCGAAAGCGGCAGAATCGGCTCTTTCTGATGACGAGTCGAAAGTCATGGTCATTGAAGATGCTACCCCTTCTCCCCCAATACAACGCACTAAACGAGTTATCAATCCTAAAAAGTATGCTTTCAATGAAAGCAGTGATGACAATGAAATCAGTGATGACAACGATATTACAATAGAAGATGGTGATTTGGAAGATGATTCGGAAGATGATTTGGAAGATGATTCGGAAGATGATTTTGTAGCACCTAAAAAAGCTACTAAAAGAGCTCGTACTACAAAATCCGAGTCCCTAGGTTCTGAAACAGAGAAGGTCACAAAAGCCACTACATCGAAGATGTCTAAAGCACCTCCAAAGAAGATATCAAAAAAACCTAAGATAGTCTTACAAAAATCTGCTTCTCCTGCTAATGCCATAATACCGGAAATCGAAGATGACAAGCCGGCTAAAACTGTTCAACCCAAACCCAAACCCAGCTCTCTGGACTCTACGGATGATGAAGCTCCGCCCACTAAAAAGCAAGCTGTTGAAAAACCGAAACAAAAGGATCCTAAAACCATGGTCATTGAAGATGCTACCCCTTCTCCCCCAATACAACGCACTAAACGAGTTATCAATCCTAAAAAGTATGATTTCAATGAAAACAGTGATGACAATGAAAGCAGTGATGATAATGATATTACAATAGAAGATGATGATTCTGAAGATGATTTTGTAGCACCTAAAAAAGCTACTAAAAGAGCTCGTACTACAAAATCCAAGTCCACCGAGTCCCTAGGTTCTGGAACAGAGAAGGTCACAAAAGCCACTACATCGAAGATGTCTAAAGCAACTCCAAAGAAAATGCCAAAAAAACCTAAGATAGTCATACAAAAATCTGCTTCTCCTGCTAAAGCCATAATACCGGAAATCGAAGATGACAAGCCGGCTAAAACTGTTCAACTCAAACCCAGCTCTCTGGACTCTACGGATGATGAAGCTCCGCCCACTAAAAAGCAAGCTGTTGAAAAACCCAAAACAACTAAGTCTAAGCGACCATCCGCAAAAACCGTGGCAGCCAAACCAAGGAAGAAAGCTGCATCTAAGAATTCCTCATCACAGAAAACCCTGTTTGAAATGGGCGTAAAGAAAGGTGCAGCTAAAACTAGTCGAACTGGCCCGACCCTCGACGAGATACTAGCAGACAATTCTGACACTGAGGAGGAAGTGTTGCCACTTGGTAAGAGAATTGCTGCTCCTGTGAAACCAGCTCCCAGTAAGACTGCTGCTACTGCAAAGCCCAAGGCAAAGGTGTGTATATACGCAAGCATGCATGTATCTAGTGAGCTACGTGATTACGTGATTGAGGAAAAACAAAAATTGTGAAACCACCACGAAATATTAAACCCATGCAACAAAACTTCCCCACTAATGCTACATGTTGAATATATTTTGTCTGTTTCTACATGCAGCCTGCCCCAAGGCCGAGGAAAAAGGTGGTGCTGAGTGATGATAGTGATGATGAGGTTGTCAAGAAGCCAGCTGCAAGTCGACCAATGAGAAACAGGAAGCAGGCCATGGTGTACGCAGCAGAATCTGATGATGACTCCATCATGATATGTGACGATGATGACTCAGACTTTAATTAGATATCACAGTGTATAATTATCGTAACCCACTCGACTCTGCTGCTATTAGCTATAATTATAATAATTATAATTACCGTATAATGTTGTGTATCTTACCCTCCAGTTGCTGTTTTTTAATTAAAACAACATTCACTCACTTCATTTTATACTGAGATATCAAAGCAAGCATATGCATGCAGCAGTGCTATATGATTGTGCTGGTTGTTGCAACTCATTTGTCACTGCATGCTAATGACAAATTTATGAATGCTGTCAGTTTCACAGACTATGAGAGACTGCATGTTGAAGGTGAGTCATTATAATTATAGCTCATGATCCTATATAGCTATCAAAAGCCTGTAAGAGATCGATGAACAACATCATCTTATAGAGTTTTTTATGGGCTTTCCAAAATCATAAAAAATGACA
>VSKX01067919.1_pt1 | contig 11629 bp, 4 predicted proteins | sample 4799481 | NCBI WGS metagenome assembly VSKX01 (sample SAMN12179537, study PRJNA552185) | sponge metagenome | biome: deep-sea hydrothermal plumes; feature: spots directly above weak diffusing fluid; material: sea water; isolation source: sponge from the Swan site of a hydrothermal vent ...
GTGTGTGTGTGAGGGTGTGGGGAGCCGGAGGAGAGTGGGACTTGTGACACTTGTGATGGCGTGTGTGTGTGAGGGTGTGGGGAGCCGGAGGAGAGTGGGACTTGTGACACTTGTGATGGCGTGTAAGGGTGTGGAGAGTGCTAATGGAGTCTGGTGGCCTCCAGGCAGACAGCAATTAGCTGAGAGAGATGTCAAAATGAAGCTATTATGCAATAAACTGTCAAATCAGTGGATTACCTAGCTAGCTATAATAAAAATGCATGCAGCTATAACAATTATTATAGCAACACAACACATCTTAGTCGCACATTTTACATTGTAAAAATTGTGACCGAAAAAATTTAGCTCAGTCTAAAGGCAGCAGGTTTATTGCAAAGCCTCGAGCTAACAGCTAGCTATTATAACAAAACAGTGCTGCAGGACTACAAGCTCTGCAATTCATATTTTGTTTTAGCTACTCACATAAATCTGAACCCTTAGCACAATCTCGATCTGCGGTTTCTCCATCTCGTTGCTCCTCACCGGAGCTAGCAGAACGCTTTCTCTTCTGTTCAGCAGATTTGTCCTCATTTCCTCCTAGACCAAGAATTGCGTCGATTGTAAACGAAGACATCATAGATGATAGTAAACGCTTTTGAGAGCAGCACCTGCAGTTAGTTGGCACTATAGCACTATACATGCAGTAGGCTACAGGTACGTGTAAGCGACTTGCAGCTAGGTTGAGCTTCGGTGTGATTTACACTCACTAGGTCACAGTTAGCTACCAGTTAACGCACCTCGAGTTGTCTCCTTGCACTAGCATTCCTACTGACTGCTGGAAATATCTGCAGCTATAATTAAGCTTCTTCTAGCTATCTTTCTGCATACAGTTATAGCTTCTTCTAGCTACAATTATAGCTATAGCAGCTGAGCTATTAAAATTTTCTGTGTAGTTTTAAATACACAGTGGTATTAAATGGACATTGATTGATTCTTTTATTTCTCAAAGTAATAATAATTATACAGTCAAAATGATTACCACAAAATAGTGCGAAAGATTATCACGTACATTGTACAACAGTCATAAAAATAGCTGATTTCAAATTGCGACAAGAGAGACATCCATACATACTAGAGATTGATAGGATCTTTGAGGCTAAATAGAAATTGAATGGTGGGATTTAGCAGTAAATATAGTCCATATAAAGTAGATCAAAACCAGTATTCTTGCTTCTTTAGGACAGGGTAGGTAGATCGAAACAGATGTTGTACGTTGGGATCGTTTAAATCCAACAGTTCGTGTATAGCCCCTTCTCCCACCTCCGTTTCACCGTCCACTATACGGAGAGTGGTCACATGATCTTTGGTGGAGATCATGTGATCATCTAAAGCAGAAGGAAATTCCCCGTCAGTAGCTAGCTCCTCCCCTTCTTCGTACACAACACTCGAGCGACTGTGATGTCGTGAATTCTCATTGGTGTGATTACAAGTGCTATATCCCGACTCTCCGTTCAGCGCACTGTACGCCACTTGGGAAGAGGGACGTACTGGTATCGGCACGGCAACGTTAAGAGGGGGTGGTCTAGGGAGCGAGTGAGAGTAGGAACGATTTGGCTCCTCCTCCAAGCTCATTTCTGACGATGCTAACTGTCTTCCTGATAAGGTGATAGAGACCTTACTAAGAACCCGAGAGCGTGGCTCAATTTGCGGTAGAGGGCGGTGTGCTGTGTATGTTGGACTGGGAACAGAGTAGGAGGGACTGTATGAGAAGGCGTGCGAGTGAGTGGGGCTTCGCAGCGGACTTCGTAGAGGGGGCACCTCCCCGTCCTCGGAAAATCCCGATGAGAGTGAGTGACGATCGCCAACGTCACTGTCTACCTCAAAATGGAGCTGGTTCATTTGCCGAGTGGGAGAGACGGAAGGACTGACACGAAACTCGTTCCCTGTTTGATTACTAGAAGCAATAGTGGGATGAAGCTTTTTACGGATTCTCTTCTGCTGAGTGAGACAAAAACCGATGACAATTGCTATAACGATTAAGAGCAACACAACAATGCCTAGAATTGGAATCAAAGTAAACACAGGAAATCCCGACATTTCAGGTTTCGGTTGTACAGTTGTCTCCGTAGATACGACTGGAGTGAGAGTGGTGGTTAATTCAGGGGGCGGGGTAGCAATGAGTGGAGGTATAATATTCAGCTCCACAAAAGCTTCCCCAGGTCTAAGACCGGAAGCCTCAACCAATAACGTGAAATTATCTTGAACGCTCGAATCGAGTACTGGCTCGGTAAAATTCCACACATAGTAAACCCAGCCACGTTGCAAGTCATCGTAGTGAAAGGAAAAATCATTATTCACATCTTCTTTACCAACTGATCTCTTGAGCGTTCGAAACTTTAACTCGAGACGGCCGTATTTTGGGGGTATGATTTGACGAATTGGTTCGTCTACGCTCGGATGATTGAGGGTGATAATATCGCTAGGCAACCTGAACGAGAGTTCTTCCTTCTTTTTCGCAAAACTGATTGTTGTGTCTTCTTTCACGTCCCCCCAAATAAGAACGTGGACGGAAACCTCTTGATTGAAAACTACGAGTTGTGCATTCCTAAGCGTCACCACAAACACATCATTATGTTCCCTGGAGTCAGGATTAGCTATATACCACAATCGCTCATCGTCAATGTCTTCTTGAGTGAATTCGTCTACTTTTTGCATAGCTTCCGAGGTTGCTAACTGTTTGAACAGTGAGCCATCGCTTGGCTGTGTCACTATATTGAACACAGTAGCACTGTTGTCACTGTTCGTATACGAGGAAAGAAAGTCCTTTGTTATTTTCACTCTCAGTTCGTTTTGTCGATACGTCACACGCCTTGTGCCCAGTATGTCGAGTGTGTGCTCGACAACGGACACGGTGAATGTGTGGGGGGTGGGGTCAATCAGAGGGCCACTAGTGTCCGTGAAATAAAAGTGGAAAGACGACTCTCCCAACGACATTCCTCTCAGTGATACTAGTCCAGCGTTCACGTCTGCTTGAGTGAATTGTTCGCTCACGTTCAACATTCTGCCTCTGTACAGAATCTGGGAATTGTCTGGCAAAGAACCGATGAAAATATGAACAGAACTGGGGATGCTGTCTTCGTCTGTTATCTCCAACTCGGCTGGAGAGAGTGTGTGCTGAAACCCAACCACCAGCTCTGTGCCTGGGTCAGTAGTTGCCAATATCGGGGACACATCGTTGACAGCTTCAATCCTAATTTCGAATGTGTCCGGAACGTCGTATTTGCGTACAAAAGAGCCAGGCCCTACAACGGTGAGGCTAAAACTAATCATATCTGAAAGGGTTTCCGAGTCATCGTGTTGATAACACACACCACCACTCACTAGATCGCGATGAGAAAATACGAGCTCTTGAGGAGAAATTACTTGTTTGTTTATCATAATAGTACCGTGAGCAGGCAGCTGGTCCAGTTCAAATCGTACGTCTATTTCGTAGAGATCTGGTTTATCACTTCCGGCTTTTTTCCAGGCATCGTAACGTACATTTCTTGCATCCAGCAAAGACAGATTTAAGCAGACAAGGCCACCTTCAATGACTGTAGTACCTGTGTTAATGGCAGATCTCCCTTGGATCAGAGGGAGGTCAATGGTAATATTAAGTACTTGGCGTTGAGAAGTATCAAAGTCTGATTCAATAAAGAGATCCACTGATTCGACAGTCTCCCACCTATCTTGATCAAAATGTCTGTACGAGACTAAGCCCTTTTCGAGAAGGGATTTAGAAAACATAATAGCTTGAACACCGTTAACGAGGAATTCACCAAACTGCACTTCTGACTCGATGTGATAAAGTATCTCACGGGTGCCTTGGTCGTTGGTCACACAGTTCACATTGTCCAGTGATAGAGAGACTGTCCCGAGACGTGGAACAGAGAGGGCTACCCACGGCTCCACCTGGCAATACAACACGAGAGGGTCCGATTCAAACGAGAAGTATCCAGTCGTTAAAAACTCCCCATCAGTGATATTGTAGTGTATAAAACCGTCCGGTTCCTGTTTGTGCACAAAGGCCACTCTCCCCTCATTCACGTCATCTTGACTGAAACTTGATATAGGTTTGGCAGTATTGTTGGAGTAGGCTATATACGCATCGACTGTGCGTTCGAGGACAATATACTGAAGGTCTTTGCTCTTGGTATCGCCGTCAAAGGCGTTCAAGTACTTAGGACTCAGAGGGATAATTTCTCCGGCCCATAACTGGAGGGTGGTGGTTCGATTCGGGTCGATTACCGGGACCTGGTCGTTGTTAGGAGTGATGATAATCTCAAACAAGTGCCGATTGCTTTCGCGACTAATACCCTGCTCGGTGTCGGATCGATAATAGAATTCGAACTCGTCAAACTGATCCTCTCCTCCTCCGTGGACGTACATGACTGATTCAGTCGCTAATTGAGAAGTGGTGAAATTGAGAACGTTTGCATCTCCAGTGACGATGTTTTCTAGAAAGCCTTTAGTGGGTGGACGAGTTACAATGAACGTGCCCGGAGCTTGACTGAGGTAGAAATGCTCGATAACAAAATGGAGTGTTTCTAAAGGGGCCTGCTGATCCTCTTCAATAGCCAGCGAGCTAACCGTAAGATCAACCGTTTCAGGTAGGAGGTATATATTCACCGTGTGTGTTGTATTAGCCTGATTAAACTCGTCTGATATCGTGAAAGTAAAGCTGTCGTTCAGAACACCAAACAGTGTGCTGTTATAGCGAACAGTCTGCTCTTCAAGATCGTACTTTGTGAAATCATTAGCCTTGGTCCAGCCACCTTGAAATCGATTCTTTTGCAGTACGCCTCGTTGTGTTGGTCGAACTATTGTGCACACAATCTTTTCACGGTCTCTGTTGGCGAGGCCATTCTCTTGCAACGTATCATTGTCCATAATCATTATAACTTTCTCGTTTATGATCACCTCGCTTCTCAGCACTAATAAAACGGGGTCGTGTATGACCACTTCTGGGGGGTCGTCATCCGTGAGCGTCACGTAGATATTGAAAATGAAAGTGTTGTCGGCGCTCTCGCGATTGTTGTCATCTCCGAGTTTAAATTGAAATGAATCTCTCAGCGTGTTGCTGTGATCGTGAGCGTACGAAAACTCTCCATTGACCACTTGTTGTTGACTGAATTTCACACCCGTCTCGTTGAGGTGTGTTCCATTTAGAAACAGTTTTCCGTTGGTAGGGAGTAATGTAATAGTGTACAGAGTCTCTGTGTCATCCAAATTATAGTCGTTGGCCCTAAAGTGGAGATAACGATCATCGATGATAGTAGTGTCTCCTTCGACTATGAAGAATTCGGCAAGATTAGGGCTTTCCGTAAAAATGATGTCCACATATAGGAGATCTATAAAATTCGAATTTTGCAGCCCTCTATCCACGTTAAAAAATCTCGGATCTTCGTCAACTCTCAGTAGCAAAATATCTGCCGGAATAGTACCACCTTTCAGAAACAATCGTCCATCCCGAATATCTTGCTCAGTCCAAGTGCTAATTCCAAATTTTTTGTCGCCGGGGTCAGAGTCCAAATATAGGTAGCCATGGAACGGTGTAGCAGAGAGAGCACGCCAAATCAGTTTTGAATCATCAACGTCGATGTCATAATCCAACGCACTCAGAATGGAACTTGTGATCTGAAATGAGCCTGATTTTGAGACCACAATTTCTCTATCAGGGGGCAGATTGATAATAGCCGGCACATTGTCATTTATCGGCGAAATATTAATCCTGACTATCTCTGTAACACTGGCGGTGTCGTCTGTGTTGAAGAGATTATGGGTGAATATTTGAACGGTGAACGAATCGAACAACTCTTCTTCGTCAATATCGCTTTCATACACAAGACTACCGAGTCCAATATCCTCTAAGACAAAAAATGAGCTTACAGTGCCACTGGAGCCAAATTTCGAGTTGAGCACAAGATTTCCAAAAGAAGGCGGTACTAGGAGTTTGAAACGAATGACGCCATACACAGAGGGTGCGGTCGCACTCAGATCGTTATAGGTGAAGGTGTAGTTCTCTCCCTCTGTGACAATCACGCCCGGGTTCACAATCATAAGATTAACAAAATGAACCATCAGACTCAATTCGTGTTCTTCGCTGCACACGTCGATTGGGGAGCAAACGCGAAACGTAAAACTGTCTGATTTTCTTCCTGATGTGAACGGTCGCGAGTATCCAATAACACCTCGATCGACGTCGGCTTGTGTGAAGGAGGTGATAGTTTGCATATCCCCGATCATTATAATATCACCAAGTGTGGGAACGCTGATAATTTCGTAGCGTATAGCAGACCCACTTTGCCCCCGAGTGTCATTTGCCCATAAAATGGTTGAATTTAAGAGTGACAGGCCCTCGCTGGCTACGGTGGCCGGCAGCACTCGAATGTAATCTGGTCTCTGTTTCGGATCGATGCAGATTTGAATCTGAGTAGGGCCAGCTAAAGTGTGTCCGTACTGGAAATTCAATTCCACAGTTTCGGTTCTAATTTGATACAGTTCCTCTGACGTGTACTGATAGCGTATGCGTCCCATTTCCAGGTCACTAATCGTGAAATGTGCCACATGATCTTCGTTGCCGTTGATGGCCATGACGAGGCGTCCATATCGTAGGGGTTTCCCCATCGTAACGTTAACCATGTGAATGAGATTAGAGTCCATCCCATAGGAATCGTGCATGGTGAATTGGTAGCTGCTGATGTCCAGAGTATAGTTTTGAACGTAGGGGAGGTCCAGTGAAGCATGACAGTTGGTAGACGAGGGGGCGGGTTCTACTACAGTCAGATTGTGAGGAATGGCATGAACTTGGACAATCTGTGGGGGACAAAAAGTGAGTCATAACAAAATCACATACATGATATAATTATGTGCACTGTACGTCCAATTTTGATGGGATTTGGACAAGTCTCAAAACTATACTCTGAGCACATCATCAGAAAGGTCTATGAATGTGCTATTGAATGCATGTTTTGGTTTTGAAATTTAACCATCCTAACAGAACTTACAGGTCAAAAATAACAAAAAAATTTGCTCATTTTCAGAGAAAAAAAACACAAGGCCTTTGGTACGGTTCAATTTTGATTTTTGATAGGATTTGATCAGACACAAACCTATAATCTAAGCACATCGTTGGAAAGGCTTATCAACGAACTATTGAATGCATGTTTTGGTTTTTAAATTGAATCATCCTAACAGAAGTTGTGGGCTCTCAAAGAGGCTACTGAATGCTTGACTATTGCCACAATCACTACTCACCGGCCATGGCTTTAAAATGTGTTCGCCATCCGTAATCTTGAGCGCCTGATCGTAGGAGAGTGCAAAGGTCGGATCCAATCGATGAATGAAGACCACTTCCTTGTTTATAATATCTGACATCAAGCACTTTATAATAGGCTCCTCATCGTCCTCTCGAAATGCAAAGTAGCCAGTGGGGAGTTCCTGTAGGATAGATTCACTAGGTCTGTAAGTATGTAATAAAGTATCAAGTCTGGTTCACAAGAGCTTACGTACGTAACCTAGCGTAGGAAACGCTGCATGGATCGTTTCCTACGTACGTACAAGCTCCAGCGTAATACTGTAAACCATGCGGGCTTAAAACTGTGTATGTACTGAGTTTTAAAAACACGCTGTACAGAGCAACACAAACACACCCTCCTCACACCAAACGCCCACTCACCACACACATTACACACACACCACACTCACTGAGGGCCTGTTAGAGCGCGGCCTTCTAAAGGAGATGGTCAGTATGTTTTCTCGTAAAGTGCCATCAGCAGACACAGAGAGGTCAGAGTCCTCCACTAGAATGTGGTCCGGCGTAATTACCCTAAAAGAACCTTCCGTGACCGTAATATCGTTCAGACGAACTGTGGGGGGGTGGTCATTAACAGGGTCAATACTTATCACTACGGTGACGACTTCAGAGGGGTGGGGCTGTTTTATAAGCGGCACACCTACTGTCGGTATCATTCGAACGGCAAAAGAGTCGTTAAACACTTCCTCGCCGTTGTTATGATAGTAGACCAAGTTGGATCGGAATTCATCGAGCGAAAAATTCCCCCCAGAAGAAATTGCTTCTCCTCTTACACGTATTTCGCCGACGTTCGGAACAGCTTCTAAAATAAACACAGGCTCCAGTTGCTCGATTTTTATGTTGACTCCTAAACTCTGAGGAGCGTAGAGAACATCTTGTTCGGTCAGTGAGGCAGCGATGACATCAGGGTTTATAAGAGCGCTTTTGTCCTCGGTGACCAGTACTGTGCCAGGCTCAATAACAAACTCGGGCTGAATTAGTAAATAATCGTCAATGATGTGAAAGCAGACCTGTTCATGGGAGGCCTGAATTAAGAGTGAGCTTCGCAGTCTGAATTTGAGCGTGCTAAGGCTACCACTTTCACCAGTGTGCACAAATCTAACGTGACCGTTGTCTATATCTCGCTGTGTGAAGTAGCCAATCACCTGCCTCGGCGACTCTAGCCTGCGAGAGGTGATGGTTTCGCTAACGAGGGACCAGCGATTTGCTTCGTACACTTCCAAACGACCGTCTATAGGGGCTTCGAGAACATCGTAGGCAATTTCCGGAGATTGATCCTCGAAATCGGTAGTTGTGTTCAGATAGAGAGTGCTTATGACATAGGTGTGTCCAACTTCAAGGAACATGCACTCTTGTACGGTGGGAGTGAACCTGATGGTGCCGGGACGAGGTCGTACTGTTATCAAAGGGTGTATTCTGTTGAGGATATTGTTGTCTTGGACACGCAATCTGATCATCACATCGACGCCAGTGTCGTTGAGCTGTGAAACGGAAATATTGGCAGTCACACTTAAATTTGTAAAGCCGAGTAAAAAATCAAATAGAGTATTTGCACATTTCCAAAATTTGGTATAACGCTTTCAGTAGCAAAATAACGTAATATTCAGAAAGTTTGATATCTTTCTCTGGGCACCAAATAGTTACAAAATACAGTAGTTAAAAGGATCACATGCGCAGCACTTACTGCAGAGTGCTGGAAAAAGACTCGTCCAGTATTGATTTCCTCTTGTGAAAAGTACTTGATACCAAGCCCTGCCCCGTTCACCACCTGTCCCCATGTGGCACTCGTGCAGCTGACACAGTCGACCGACTCCACTGTGTATTGGATATTGTCCGGGGTCTCCTGATCGACTACGGTGATGATATCGGAGGTGATGGAACGTCGAGTACCCACGGCTAGCGAGAGAGTGCTCTGATGCAGCACATACGGCTTGTTGTTGATTTCAACGATTGAGATGACAAGAGAAATATATTGAGACCAAGGGCTCATGGAATTATCCTGCAATGAAAAGTGTGTATGGGAAGAGGGGGTTACATACACTGTATAATAAATAGTCCTTTCAAACTATGTATTTCAGCAGCTAATTTTGAGGGCTCACAACTTTAAGGGGGCACAACTTGAGTTAGGAGAGTCCGATTTTTTTACAATAAAAACATGCATTGGGTAGCTCAAACATAGACCTTTCAGATGGTATCGTCAAATAACAAATTGCTTCTGAATCCAAATGTTCTCATTTTCGAGGAAAAACCATGTACTATAAGTGGGTGAAATTGTCAAAATTGGGCTGTTTCGAAAAATAAAATTATTCAAATTCAAATTGGACCAACAAAACTAAAGTTATGACCGTTAGAACACAACTGTCGTTATGGTGTACAGTATGTTATTTACTTGACATTCCAGGTGTGCCCTCAACAATGCCGAGTGAGCAGTTTCTATTCTGCCATTGTGATGATAGACAATCTGGAGGCAACAAAAACAAAAATAAAAACAGTTTCACAGCAACCGACTCACACAGGCACGCACAAGTAGATATAAGTTACCTGTGATGAGGAATTTGTGGATTGGAGATCGCGATAACGAAAAGATGAGATTTGATTTATACTGCTCCCCCGTGTAAAATGTCCGTTCTCCGGTTGAGTCTCTACGTTTATCATTATGCTATTGATGAGGTCTTCACGATACCAATGCCCAACATCATAGCTAACTAAATCACTCGGGATCGACAACCGAAGGTTTACATCGGAAACGATTGCACTTCTTCCTTGATCGACCATGACTTCGCGAGCTTCAATGGAAATGGCCTCCCAGAGAGAGTTTCTCACGACCCCCAAACCTCTAGAGGGCATTTTTCGAGGGGGTATGCAACAACCTAGATTATAACCCCCTACGGCCGAGTCAGAGAACTCTACATTCTGAGAATCGATCGCAACGTTTGATATACAACCGACAAAGTTTCCTGACGTAGTATTCGCAAAAGGATCACCTCCTAAATGAAGGACACCGGTAAAATCGAAAGAGGGAGGCAAAATTGCATCAGACGATGTTGAGTTTTGCAGTATCAACGATACTGTGCCGTTGGCAACGGTCAGTTCGACTTGTAGCCATGAGGGGGTTGGGGAATCGAGTGAAATAGGTAGTGATATCTCCACTGGTTGTTGGGGGTTCGGGAGGTGAGCGTTTAGGGTGCGATTGGTGAGGGTGAGTTGCAGAGAGGGTCCCTGATTGGACGGAGCTGTGAGGAGAGTGCCGTGGGTGGCTGTGAACGTCAGACACACATGTAGTGAGGGAGTGGAGGTGTGGAGTGGGCGTGTGGCGCCATAGAATGATGCTGTGTGGAAAGAGAGGGAAGTCACAAGTTAAAGACGGGTTTACAATAATTATGACGCTGGAGATTACGCACGTAGACTAGCATCAGGAAACGCTGGATTAGAACCTGAGTCTAATCCAGCGTTTCCTACGCTAGTTTGGGCAGGTACAAGGCCATTATTGCATATTTAGGCGATATTGAGAAATTATTGCAGTTTATGTCTCACTCAGCACATACGATTCAAGGTAAAAAAATTCTGTGAAAAGCGAGGTAATAGCCTTGCATTTTTGGAATCAAGCACTGTATAATTATTGTGGTCAGTGGTACAAAACCTTTTTGTGAAAATTGCTAAGCGTATGATAACTTTGTTCGAACACACACACGCACGTATATACGGATGTACACTCCACAAATGCAGCGTCTAGACACACTGATGACATTGCACCACTTAAACTAATCACCGAAAATCGCTAACCTGGGAACCATCTTACAGAGTGACTGTTAAAATGATAACATTAGATTAGCGAGGCATGCATGGCCAGAAGATGCCTACACCTCCCACACACTCCACTACAGACACACACCACGGTGCTAGTCGTCACCAGTTACTCTTAAGTACAGGCAAGCAAGCATAGCGCAATGTTTGTATAGCAGGAGACACAGTTATGCTGGAATCTCGCAAATCTGAGGTGCAATAATTATGTGTAAAGCACAGCCACGTACCACTAGTCGCCAGTGGCGTACGGTATCTTTTTGTGAATCCTTCCGAGTCTGAGCTTTTTTTGGCATGCTTTCTTTGGCAATTTCTAGCAAGCTAACCGGTTTTTAATACAAAACTAACTAGCAGGCAAACACATGCACTTCAAATAGATTGAGCAACATAAAAAAACTGTAACATATATAATTACTAGACTCAAAAACATTAAAAATGTTAAAGTATAGAATTGCCAAAAAGTCAAGAAACAAGATTTCTTTTCACATTCACAAC
>VSKX01012017.1_pt1 | contig 11621 bp, 9 predicted proteins | sample 4799481 | NCBI WGS metagenome assembly VSKX01 (sample SAMN12179537, study PRJNA552185) | sponge metagenome | biome: deep-sea hydrothermal plumes; feature: spots directly above weak diffusing fluid; material: sea water; isolation source: sponge from the Swan site of a hydrothermal vent ...
AAGCGGTTAAATTATAGGATTCGTTTACTCTGGTTGCTTCAGTTTGATTAAATTGTAAAGGCGATGCGATCATTTTTAACTCAATGAAGGGGAAGTATCCATCTTAATAGAAGGTGCGATTGTTTAATGCCTTTATAGCTATGGCGAAGAATTCTAACGCAGTAGCGAGAACAAGACAAATAATCAATCTATACATAGTTAATGGGTACTAATGGTACTATTCATCAGCACGACTTTGCCAGACAGTCGATGCAAGCAGAAGCCAACCCACTAAAAAGCACATGCCACCTACTGGAGTAATCATCGCTAATAGTTTTGTCCCTGTCAGCACGTAAGCGTACAAAGAGCCTGAAAATAACATAATGCCAGCGATAAAAGCATAGGCCGCATAATCTAATAGCTTCGAGGTAAACCAATGACCAACCACAGCGGTCGTCATTAACGCAAAGGTGTGATAAAAATGGTAACTCACTGCCAATTCGAATATTTTGATCATGTCAGCACTAGCAACTGTTTTTAAACCGTGGGAGCCAAAAGCCCCTAACGTAGTGGCTAAAAAACCACTTAAACAAGCAATTAAAAATATTCCTTTACGCATTAATTCCTCCAATGAATTTAATACACTCTGAGACTGCATTTTGTAGATTATCTTCTAAAGTATGGCCCGACATCTTGCGAGGTTGCAAACTGTGATCGCCATCGCTTATCCAACGCACATCCACCGTATCTGGTAATGGCCATTGTGATACTTGCTCTTTGTTACCAAAACGATCTCGTTCACCTTGTATTAAACAAACTGGAACAGGACACAGTTCTAATGGTTCTAGTCTTGGGTTTCCACCTTTGATGGGTATAAATGGGTAACCTAAGCACATTACGCCATCGATGCGATGTGTTGTATCCCCGCAAAGAATAGTCGCCACGCGTCCACCCATTGACTTTCCCATCAAAAATAATCGTTTAGGCTTATATTCATGAATGGCTTGTTGTAGCGTCGTATCAAAATGAGCAAGCAATTTAGGCATGCGCTCTGGTGGCCGACGTTTGCCATCTTCAGCATTTGCTTGCATATAACCAAAGTTAAAACGTAGGACTCTAATTGAGTGCTGTGCCAATTGTGCGGCAAAATGGCACATAAAATCAGAATCCATTCCCGCGCCAGCTCCATGAGCAAAGACAACTAATGTGTCATCTGAATGACCATCTACTCGAAAATTCATATTTTAGTCCAACCTCAAAGAAGTGATGCTAATAATCTTTATTTTACTAATAAGTCACTGCGAGATTCTTCAGCAAACATTTCTTGCATCCACTCACGAAAAGCGACTATTTTACCTAGCTCAGCCTGACTCGGCTGACAAACCAAGTAGTATGCATTGTGACTAACAAGCCCTTCCTGAAAAGGTAACACCAATCGTCCAGCTTTAATATCGGGCGCAGCGAGAACGCTGTAACCTAGTGCGACGCCTTGGCCATGCACTGCAGCTTGGAGTACTAAAGAAGAATGACTAAATATTGGGCCTTGGTTTACGTTCATCCCTACAACACCACACTTTTTAAACCATGATTGCCAATCTTGACGACTCATATCATGAAGTAAAGTATGCTTTTTTAAATCTTCAGGTGTGGCTAATGGTTTAGGACCATTCAGCAAAGCCGGAGAACAAACCGGAATAAGTACTTCATTACGCAGTTTATCCGCATGAAGCTCAGGCCAATGCCCTTCACCATAGTATATGGCGACATCAATATCATCCGTTAGTGGGATCTCATCGCTGTCTACCGCTTTAATTCTGACATCAATTTCAGGATTCTTTTCACTGAACTTGGCTAAACGAGGTACGAGCCATTGAATTGCGAAGCTTGGCGGCATACAAACCGTTAATGAACCGATTGCACTTCTTGCTAATAACCTTTCTGTCGATTCAGCAATTTGAACAAAAATATCTTTAATATCGAGGAAATAACTTTGGCCTTCTTCTGTCAGCAGTAACGAACGGCTTTTACGCTTAAATAATTTAAGTCCCAAATAATCTTCTAATGCTTTTATTTGATGGCTGACAGCAGCTTGAGTGACAAATAATTCTTCCGCGGCACGAGTAAAACTTAGGTGACGAGCCGCAGCTTCAAAGGCTTTCAGTGCATTTAAGGGGGGCAAACGTCTTGGCATATTTTGTTACTCTTTTTTATTATTATTTGGATTAGTTTTTCTAATCAACATTGTTACATTTTATCGTTTGTAAACACCAGTGTTTTTGACTAAATTTCACGCCATAGAGAACGGACTCAGATATGCCTCAAGTAGTAGCGGGGCTAAATTCTGGCTACTGGCGACTACTTACATTAAGGCGATAACAATGTACAAACTTACTACCGCAATAAGCATTATCTTTTTTGGGCTATACTCTGCACATTCAATTGCAGAAGAAGTGCATAATACCAAACTAAACAGCAACGATATTCAGACCGAAATAGCATTAAATCTTGATAAAGAAATGGATCAAATTATGCGTTCATTACTTGAAGAACAACATGCTGTAATGCTGATTGCCAATAAAGAAGATAAAGTACTTTTTGCACAACGTGAAGATAAAAGTACCACTAAAACTGAAAATACTGCAGAAGAATAAATATTCACTTTTGTTTCGTAAGTATTACAGACATAAAAAAACCGCAATGATTGCGGTTTTTTTATGTCTGCCTTTCTTATCAATATTTGATTAAGGGCGATAAACTTTTACGTTTTGATACCCTTGTTCAATTAAATACAAGGCTTGTAGCTTACTCATCACACCGCGATCACAATATAATAAGTAGGTGTGTTCTTTGTCTAGTTCTGCAAACTCAGTCGAGAGTTTAAAGAATGGGATATGCTTTACTGTCACGCCTTCAATAACAAGTGGAGACCGTTCTTCTTCTTCGCGTGAACGAATATCAATGACAATTTCATTGCAGCTTAAATCTGTTACTGTTTCAGTCTCAGTTACTTGTTCGTCCATTTCAGCCGCAATATCACGAACCGTCATGATTTTAGCATTCGCAACCGTCTTCTCTACGAGATCATCACTGAATTTTTCTTCTTCAGCTTCAATCTTCGCAAGCACGGCTTTAACCGTTGGTTTTTTCGAAATAACACCACAGTACTCTGGAATGGTTTTAGAAAAGTCTTCTGTACCAATGAGACGACTTTCATTGATGATGTCTTGCTTGTCCATCGCAATCAATGGACGCAAAATAAGTAAATCTGTACTTCTATCAATCACGTTCAAGTTAGTCAGCGTTTGACTTGAAACTTGCCCTAAACTTTCACCCGTAACAAGCGCTTGTATGCCCATTTTGTCAGCCACTTGAGCCGCACAGCGCATCATCATACGTTTTAGAACAACACCCATTTGGCCGTTGTCTATTCGTTCTAAAATTTCGCTAACCACATCTTCAAATGGGATAGTGATGAATTTCACTTTATGTGATTCACCGTACTTTTTCCATAAATGATATGCCACTTGTTTCACGCCAATTTCGTGCTGAGCACCACCGAGGTTAAAGAAACAATAGTGAGTACGAGCACCCTTTTTTATGAACTGGAAGCTTGAAACACCTGAGTCAAAACCACCTGATATTAATGACAACACATCTTCTTGAGTCGCCATTGGGAAGCCGCCCAACCCTTTGATACGTTTCACAACAAGATAGAGTTTATCTTGATTGATCTCTAAATTGATCGTGATATCAGGATCTTTAAGTTTAACCCCAACAGCTTGGGTGTGTTGGTTTAGCCCACCACCGACATACCGTTCAACTTCAATTGACTTAAAATCATGATTACCTGAACGCTTTACTCGAACACAAAACGTTTTACCAGCTAATGTTTCTTTATAGATAGGTAATACTTGCTGATAGATATCATCTACATCAGTAAATGTTGACTCTTCTACTTGAAGTGAATGCGCGATACCAGGAATGCAACCAAGGCGCTCTGAAACAGCCGCGATGAGAGCTTCGTCAGCATCAGGAATATTGACTAAAATTTTATCCCATTGGCGTTGTACCCGAACGTTTTCATCAACGGCTTTTAATACGTTCCGCATACTTGATTCAAGCATTTTGGTAAATCGCATTCTTACCGATTTGCTTTTCATCATAATTTCAGGATACAACTTAACGATAAACTTCATTGGGGGTTCCGCACTCAAAAATGGTTGAACAAAAAAGTGGCGCTGATTATACCGAAGGGATGAATAAAATGATAATAATGAGGACGATTAATCCGTGCTTTTGTATTCTTTCAAGATGATTTTAACTTTTATTCTCAAGGTTATTTAATCCAGTTTAACTTCAATCATAGTAATAACTCTGCTGTAAGCATCATTATGTAAAACAACAAATACCTTACAAATTACTGTCACATTCAACAGTTACCTTTGCTTTAAAAATAAAAATCGTGCTACATGTGTAGATAAAATTTACTTCGGTTTACCAGTAATGTTTTCTGATAAAGTGCCATTGATTGCATCTGAATCATTTTCTGAGACTGGAAGTTCACCTTTAGCCCCAAGACAACGACAACTCCTTGCATCTATCGAAGCAAATAACATCGAGCAACTCAGCTTGCTTATTACCAGACAACCTGATGTACTTTTAAATATCGAGATTGAGCGACAACCACTTGCAATTTACCTCCTCAGTAATCACAACTATCAAGCATTGCGCTGTATTCTTGAACACTGTATTAGCCACTATGTACCGTTATATAACATTGGCATGTCTGGAGTAGAGTTATTAAAGTTCCTCTTCCATCCGGCCAGTCCAGTTAGCCCCGACAAACTACAACTGATCGAGTATTGCGTATCAAATATCCCTTTAACTGCTGAAGAAAAAGCAAATTGCCCAATCAGTGAATTCGGATTAAAAAAAGAATGGGATGAACAATTCTCATTAAGAAGTGCAATATATAAAAGATTGCGAAAAGAAGGGGAACATGGACAGTGCCGTGTCGATGATGAACCATTATTAGTATATATTGCTCATCATCCAGATGATTATTCACAAAGCACATTAGAAGCATTGGTAAATAGAAACGTCGCTTCTGAATTTTCTGATATTAATAAATCAGATATTAAAGCGTTACACTCTTCGACTATTAGTATCGAAAGTGAAACTTCCAATATAGTAAGGCCTAGACCAATATCACCGAAATCATCTACATCAGTAACATCACCTAAGTTATCAGTGGCCTTCACTCCTTCACAGCCCAGTAGAAATATTATTCAATTAACCACCGAAGAAACAATTGAAAAAAATAAGGAAGAACCAATATTTGTACTGGATCCTCCTCCGTTACAACACATACGCGCTCCTTCATTCTTCTCCAGCGCAATAAGGAAAGTAAAAAGTGCATATACTGACCTTGAGCATTGGTCAGAAAAAAAATCATCAAAGCTGCATTCAAGATTCGCCCATCAGAGACGACCGGAAGATGAATTAGGATTAATAGCGAACAGAGCAGCTATAGCAGGCAACTATATCGCCACACCAAGCGAACTTGCAAAAACTGCTGTCCCTTTAACTCCACTTCATGCTCTATCGGATAAAGAAAAAGCAGTAACGATAAAAAAACTCCAACTACTTAGGCAACATTTACAACGTACAAAAGATATTAAAGCAGAAGCTAGAGATGTGTTAAAACACAGAGTTAGCGTTCGCAAGCAAATAAAAGCAACAAGAATAAACTCTCCATTAACAACTTCAGCATCTCCAGCAAGTGCAGGCGTATTTAAATTTGGTGTGATACCAGCTAGTCGCAGTGAGTGGGTCACATTTGATGATGACAATACATATCCTAGCTCGATGTCATTAGGCCATAATAATCTTGTAACTGCTGATGCAGAAGAACACACACCTTCTAATCTGATGTCACCAACAGAGCAGTCAGAGACAGTTAAATTATGGAGAAAAGCGCTTTCAAGCACATCATCAATACCACGCCCCCCCCTAAGCAGTCCAAGCAGTTTGTGGAACACAACATTACGCTTAGCCGAGCAAAAACTGACTCAACAACACCAAGAATTAGAAGCTGAATCTCAAAACACGCTTATTGATGTCACAATTACCGTAAAAAAAGCGCTTGATTCCATTAGGCATGAACCAGAGTCTGCCTTTCTTGAATATGCTGGAATTGTTGATTCTTTAGTAAACCAACTAGAAAGTTATAACGCGGAAGAATCTGTTGAAAACTCTTCAAAAGCTATTTTTCATTCTGCTGCGCTCATCGCTCAATTCGCTAAAGGTAAAGAGGTGTTTAAACAATGGGATTTAACCACCATTCAAAATATCACTAGCTCCCTATCTTCAGTGGCATCAGTAGCATTAAACACCACTGCAGCAGTTTCTGAAGGTGTTGGAAGCTTCTTGCCCGATAACATACAAAAAGTCACATCAACTGTATCTGGAGCTGCAAATGTAATTGATCACATCCAAACGAGCTTTCAAGAGGTTCAACACGTAACACTAGAAATAGTAGAGCTCATAAAACAGCATTCGAGTATGAAAGAAAGCCAAGATATAGATCATGAATTTGTCACCTATGATTTTCTTACCATGATGGCTGGAATTTCAAAATCACTCATGTCAATTATTCAAAAAATTCTGTTGGCAGCAAAAGAAATTTTAGCAATTACTAACCAAGCATTAGCTGGACTTAGCGCAGCAATACCGGGGCTCGGTATTGTAATTAATATCATTGATATTGCTCAACGGTCACTTTACCTTGCCAATAATGCTTATTATCTTGCCCAATTATCGGAAATGAAAGAGAGAGATCAAGACTTCTTTCCTGATCACCCTATTCTCTGCGAATTAATCACTGACGGCAGAACTAATTACTATACGCTGAAGGATATTGCCTACGAAGGAAAAGTTTATCCAAATATTTCTCCTGATGTTATTCGAGAAGCAAGACGTTATTCCATGATTTGCGAATTAAAAAAGACCTGTAGAAAAAGAGTAATCAGAGCGGCCAATAACGTTTTTTTCGATGCTGCAGCTATCACTGGTGACGCTTTAAAACTCGGTGGTGTAACAAGTGGAGCAGGCATAGGCTTGTCTGTTGGAGTTGCGTTATCGAAAGCCAGCCTGATCAGCATAAAATGGTTAAAACAAAGCTATCACGATCACCAAAATGATCTTTCTTCATCTTCAGAGAAACATCTTCTACGTTGTCGTTTGATTGAGTCACTCGCTCAGTTTCTGGTCGCATTTTTAGAACAAGATCTGTTAGATGAAAACATGACCAAAAGTTATATAGAACAATATGGTGAGCTTCGTGTCTTTTTTTATGGTATTGGACTTAAAGTAAATGATTTCTTAGGGAAAAAAATTGATGAAAAAGCGGTTAAAAAAGTTTATAAAGCGTTAAAAAGCAGAAGTTAAACATCAAACATACACAGTAATCCTGAAAGATTTAGCTAAAATATCATCCAATAAAACAATGATAATGACTTCTATGATTAGATGAAAAACACATCATAAAATGAACAATATTTAATAAAGTCAAAACTGGTCAAATGATAAAGTCGCTTTAAATTTATCCACTGTAATAGCAATTATGGCCACACCTACCTCCACGACCACAATCTGGAATTCTCAAAACATTGAAGCTGAATATTACCATAACATTATCCACCAAGGTTTAGAGAGAACTCACTCATTATTAACTCTTGGTGGCATTTCATTTTCAGTAGAGGTCTGTCAAGTAAGTGCAGCCCCCATGTTTAACCCTATTGCTACAATAGAAGGTGTTGATTCGAATCTTACTCAAACTCGCCCTATTCCTTTTGAACCCTATCAACGGATTAATCAATCAAAAACCTACGATTTAACTCAAACATATAAATCCGTACTAAACTCTCCGGCAGTGAGAAAAAATGCTCTATCTTTCGAAGCGTTTCATTCAAGCCATCAAATAGTGCCTTTTAGTTGCCAAGACATCTGTGAATTAACCACTCAGGTTACATCAAAAATAAGTGAAAGCTTGATCCCGTCAAAAAGCGAACTCGAAGAAAGTTATATACAATCTATACTCCTTAGAGGAATTGAAGCGACACATCGATCATTTCATATATATGGATATCATGTCAGACTTGTAGTTAATGATAATGGAGCACTTTCTGTAACCTGTATTTCAAGTAACCAATCCTCAGAAAATATTCAAATAGGGTTCATAACACGCTTAGAGCAAATTGTGGAAGAACAATTGATTCAATCAAAGCGAATATTGGCAGAAGAGAAACATAGAAAGTACTTCAATAAAGAGCAATCATCGACTGTTCCCAATGAAGGTATGCTTTGCACTCAATGTATTGCAGAAGTAGCCAACGGAATAGCTACGGATGTAATGACAACCCTTCGAGCCCATGGTATAGAGAGCGGCACACCCTATGATACACAACCAGAAGCTCAAACCAGTGAGGGGCATCAAGCAACAACACAACTGCTTTCTGAATATATTTCTTCTTTTGCCATGATCGGACCGGAACTGGAAAGAACATTAACTATTGAATATACCGCAGAAGGAGCACGTACTAGTCAGCGTCAGACTAGAAAGCTTTATGATTTCCTCAACAGTATTCAAATTTGTATAGAAACAGATCCCAACACAGCTTTACAAATAACTAGAGAGATTAAAAAGCAATTGACAGCTGAAGTTTATGATCTACTTCGCTTAAATCATGTAGAAGAACAATTAGTACATCTATTCGAAAATAAAATTAAAGTACAAACAATTACAGATAAAATTAATGAGTTACCTTGTATTAAAAAACATCAGATTACTGATGATGCTGAGTGCTGCATTTTGTTAACTCCTTTCGAAGAAACAGACGAAATCATAGAAATACGGACTGGAAAAAATCCTGAATCCTGGCGTTTAATTTCCAAAAAAACTGTGATGGGAGTATTAGGCTCCGATAATCCAATTAGTAACCCATTCGACCGTTCTGAACTATCTAGCGATGACTTCAGGCCTGTTCTTCTAAATCCGTAAAAATAATAAATCGTGTTCAGTAAATTATTGGCTTTTACTTGTACCTGACATTGCGCACACATGATGGTTATGCAATTAAAGTTGAATAAGAAATCACTTTTTGTCTATGTTTTACTTAAAATTAACCGATATGAACATTTTTACAACGCAAAACCGAATACTTAATCAATAAATTTGAGTTTTCAATAGATGTGCTCAATGTCAGTTGTACATTATCTCATTTATTTAAACATCATATATTTATCTCTTTTCAGTTACGCGTAACTGATTGCTGAGACAATCTATTGCACAGCATTAGTGCATTTCACTTTTATACTGCACCTTCATATCGCAATATTAAGTTTAAAATTCACAACGAAACGCATAAATCACCGTATTTACTCACTTGTGTGAGTTGGCATGTCATCTGCTTTTTACTCTCTGAAATGTGTGCACTACTCGCCACACTAAGGAGAGTTCATGAGGTTAGTTTCTGCAATTATAAAACCCTTTAAATTAGAATATGTCAGAGAGGCTTTATCCAGCATAGGGGTGAAGGGTTTAACGGTTACTGAGGTAAAAGGTTTCGGTAGACAAAAGGGCCACTCTGAATTATATCGTGGGGCTGAATACTCAGTTGATTTCCTGCCAAAGGTAAAAATAGAAACCGTTATAAATGATGAATTAGTCGAGCTTGTTGTTGAAACTATTTTAAGTTCGGCCTATACCGGAAAAATTGGTGATGGCAAAATATTTATTTCCCCTATCGAAAATGTCATTCGTATCAGAACAGGTGAATGTGGCGAAGACGCCCTTTAAAACACCTTGTTTAGTAAAATAATTAAAAAGATGGAGTTCCAATGGACAAACTCAATGAAATTTCTTATGCACTAGATACATTTTATTTTTTGATTTCAGGTGTCTTTGTCATATGGATGGCAGCAGGTTTTTCAATGTTAGAGGCTGGGCTTGTACGTTCAAAAAATACCGTTGAAATACTCACTAAGAACGTCGCCTTATTCGCAATATCTTGCACTATGTACCTATTATTTGGTTACGCCATCATGTACTCAGGAGGCAATGCTGGAGGGGTAATTCCTGATTTCAATCTCCTCTTAACTCCTGAGCATACTAAGAACGCGGTCAATGCAAACACAGAAGACTCTCCTTATTACTCCATTCGTTCTGATTTCTTTTTTCAGGTTGTATTTGTTGCCACTGCGATGTCGATTGTTTCTGGCGCTGTCGCTGAACGAATGAAACTTTGGGCTTTTTTAGCTTTTACTGTTGTTATGACAGGCTTTATTTATCCGGTTCAAGGCTTTTGGAAATGGGGTGGCGGTTTTTTGAACCAAGTTAATTTTCAGGATTTTGCAGGCTCTGGAGTGGTTCATTTAGCGGGAGCGACCGCCGCACTAGCAGGCGTCCTTCTACTTGGTTCAAGAAAAGGAAAATACGCCAGTAACGGCACTATTAATCCAATACCGGGAGCCAATTTACCGATGGCAACACTTGGCACTTTCATATTATGGATGGGTTGGTTTGGTTTTAACGGGGGCTCGCAATTAAAGATTTCAGATTTTGAAAATGCTAATGCTGTCGCACAAATATTTGTAAATACCAATGCCGCCGCAGCTGGAGGTGTCATATCGGCACTGATACTATCAAGACTGATCTTTGGCAAAGTAGACCTTACCATGGTACTTAATGGGGCATTAGCAGGCTTAGTTGCCATTACAGCTGAACCTCTCACACCCAATGCTTTATCTGCCACCTTGATAGGTTCTGTTGGTGGGAGTTTAGTTATTTTCAGTATTATTTATCTAGACAAGCTTAAAATTGACGATCCTGTTGGGGCTATTTCAGTACATGGAGTTGTTGGTGTTTGGGGGCTATTAGCAGTTCCTTTAACAAATAGCTCTGCTAATTTTTCTAGCCAAATAATGGGGATCTCTGTGATCTTTGTGTGGGTATTTATTGCATCATTATTATGTTGGTGGTCAATCGATAAGTTATTGGGTATTAGGATACCAGAAGAGGATGAGTATCAAGGTGCTGACATTGCAGAATGTGGTATGGAAGCTTATCCAGAATTCACAAGCAAATAGTAAGTTCTCTCGATAAACAGTGGTGAAAAGGTTGATTCCTTCTCACCACAATAAGCGGTTAGTTTAACTTAAAGATCACCCACTCGGATTTCGTCTGACTCTTTGGCTTTACCCTGCTCGATAGCTATTTCAACGCGGCGATTTCGAGCTCTATTACCCGGTGATTTAGCTGGAACAAGCAAAGCAGTAGACGCCATTCCAACGACTTTCATTCTAGATTCATCAAAGCCTTTTACTTTAATCAACTCATGAGCGACTGAAAGAGCACGTTTGCTCGAAAGCTCCCAGTTTGATCGATACAATTCGTTATTGATTTGCACATGATCGGTATGACCTGAAACGGTGATAATACCCGGCACGTCTTTCAACAGATTGCCGATTTCACGCAGAATAGGACGAAAACGTGGCTGTAAAAAACCTGAACCTGATGCAAAAGATCCCTTTTCACGAATACGAATAATAAGTTGCTGGCCAAGGGATTCTAATTCAATCGC
>VSKX01064687.1_pt1 | contig 11621 bp, 8 predicted proteins | sample 4799481 | NCBI WGS metagenome assembly VSKX01 (sample SAMN12179537, study PRJNA552185) | sponge metagenome | biome: deep-sea hydrothermal plumes; feature: spots directly above weak diffusing fluid; material: sea water; isolation source: sponge from the Swan site of a hydrothermal vent ...
AAAGACACACCAAAAGAAAAAAGTGATAGTTTTGGCGACAACTCTTTCGGAAACGATGCCCCCGCCTTCTTGCAACAACCCACCAAAAAAGATTAAATCTACTTCGCCCTTTATCTTGCGCTCCGTTTCACTTCGCCCTTTATTTTGCGCTCCGTTTCACTTTGCCCTTTAGTTTGCGCTCCGTTTCACTTCGCTCGCTGGTTAAAGCGTTTGCCGACCATAGCAGCGGCGATGTTGATTTTTTGAATATCAATCGCCCCACCCGCAATGCCCCAGCCCCATGCGTCTCGCATACGCCGCTCCATCGGGTATTGTTTGGAATAGCCATAGCCGCCCATTAACTGCATCGCCGCCCCTGTCACTTCACGACTTATTTCATTGGCGAAACATTTAGCCACCGAACTATCAATGATGCTTGGCAAATCTTTTTCGGCATTCACTGCGGCACGATAGATAAGCAGTCGTGCCGCCTCTACCCGCATTTGCATTTCGGCAAGTTTCATTTGCACGGCTTGGAACTCCACCAGTTCTTTACCGAATTGTTGCCGCTCTTGCACATAAGCCAGCACATCTTCCAACGCCCCCGATGCTTGCCCTAGCGACATTGTCGCATTGCCACATCTTTCTAAATCAAACACTTCCATTAATTTGCGAAACCCACCGGCTGGCACAAGGATATTACTTTCTGGCAGTGTCGCATTATCAAAATAAATATCGGCAGAGGCGACCCCCCGAAATCCCATTAACTGCTCCCGCGCCCCGAAGGAAACACCCGCCGTCTCTTTCGGTACATAGACGGCGCCAATCCCTTTCGCCCCCGCATCGCCAGACAACCGCGCATAAACAACATAGCCATCAGCATGACCCCCGCCCGAACACCAACGCTTTTGTCCATTCAAAATAACTTTGCCGCCTTTGACCTCGCCTTTTGTTTTCAAATCGGTTAGCGCACTACCCGCTTCTGGCTCCGACATAGAGACGGCTATCATCACCTCGCCCCGACACATAGCGGGCACGATTTGGCGTTTCAAATCCTCATTGGCGTAATGGAGCAATACATTCACAGGTCCGACATTCGCCTCAAATAAGGGATAGGCTGAGGCACTAGAGATTTTCGCAAACTCCTCCAGCACCAGCAGAGCCTCCAGATTACCAAGCCCCAACCCCCCATATTCGGGCGCGATATTGATACCCAAAAAGCCCATCTCCCCCAGACGCGCCATTACAGACGCATCGGGCGGCTCCCCTGTTTCCTCGCAAGCGGCGGCGACGGCTGGCATTTGCTCCCGTGCGAAGGTGCGGGCTACCTGTTGCAGTTCCTTTTGTTCTGGTGTCAGTTGAAAATCCATATTAGCCTCTTTTTTTCTGCCTCTCTTATGTGTTGATTTACTGCCCACTTATATATAAAGTCAAGCCACATAACAAAGGAGAAAACAATGACCGAAGCATGGATTATAGACGCCTGTCGCACACCAAGGGGCATAGGCAAAGTAGGTAAAGGCGCTTTGACTGAAGTGCATCCGCAAAGATTGGGGGCAACGGTGCTGTCGGCATTGGCGGCGCGCAACAAGATTAACACTGCCGAAGTTGATGACATCATCTGGGGGACGAGTTCCCAACGTGGCACACAAAGCGGTGATCTCGGTCGTATGGCAGCCCTAGATGCTGGCTATGATGTTCGCTCCAGTGGTATGACATTAGATAGGTTTTGTGGTTCAGGTATTACTGCCGTAAATATAGCGGCGGCGAATATCATGTCGGGTATGGAAGACTTAACGATTGCCGGCGGCACAGAAATGATGTCTCGTATGGCGACCGATGCCAAAGGCAGTTCCCCTTTTATGGATAATGATAATCTGCATTTGCGCGAATTACATCCGCAACCTCATCAGGGAGTTTGTGCCGATGCCATTGCCACTTTAGAGAATATCCCTCGTGAAGCCCTTGATGACTTGGCATATATCAGCCAGCAAAATGCGGATAAAGCGATTAAGGGTGGTCATTTTGATAAAGCCCTCGTGCCTGTCTATAAAGATGATGGCACACTGGCACTTGATAAAGAGGAGTTTCCTCGCCCCCAAACCACACGTGAAGGTCTGGCTTCCCTAGATGCTTCTTTTGAAAGGCTGGCAGATATTCCGCTAGATGAATCTGGCACGACCTTTCGCAAATTGATTGCCCAAGCCTATCCTGATTTGAAAATCACTCATGTGCATCATGCGGGTAATTCTTCTGGTGTCGTAGACGGAGCCGCAGCATTATTATTGGCATCGCCTGATTATGCAAAAGCCAATGGCTTAAAACCTCGTGCTAGGGTTCGCGCCCTTGCCAATATGGGTGACAGCCCAACCCTTATGTTGAATGCCCCCGTGCCAGCAGCCCGCAAAGTGCTAGACAAAGCGGGTCTTACCCTCAGCGATATTGATTTGTTTGAAGTCAATGAAGCCTTTGCAGTCGTCACAGAAAAGTTTATCCGTGATTTAGATATTGACCGCGATCGCATCAATGTTAATGGCGGTGCTATGGCATTGGGTCATCCTATCGGGGCGACAGGGTCTGTGCTTGTCGGCACAATGCTGGATGAGCTAGAGCGGCAGGATAAAACAATCGGGCTTATAACAATGTGTGCGGCTGGTGGTATGGCACCCGCTATCATTATTGAACGGATTTAGAGAACGAATTTAGGGCTTACCCCAATTTTTGTCCCCAATTTTTATCCCCAATTTTTGTCCCCCAATTTTGTAACGCTGCCGCTTCGGCGCGCACAAATTCTGGGGCGCCAAGCATAAGGCGATTACTGCCAATGCGCTTGAACCAATAATGCAAGCCCAATAAATCGGTAAAGCCCATGCCGCCATGCACTTCTGTTGCGGTGCGTGCCACATATTGCCCGACCTCAGATAAATGCGTTTGCGCCAAACGAGACATCAATGCCGCTTCGCTGTCTTCCTCGCTATTATCTTGTGCATAAGCCGCATACCAAACCAACGCCCGACACGGCTCTAACTTCGCCGCCATTTCTGCACACATATGCTTCACCGCTTGGAACGATCCTATCGGGCGATTAAACTGCTCGCGCTCTTTGGCATAGGCGACCGCTTTTTCTAGCATCATATCAGCCGCCCCCAATGTGTCTGCCGCCAATAATACCCGTCCGCTATTAATCATTGCCGCAACCGCAGCACCCTTATCTTTTATAATATGCGCCGTCGCCCCCTTTAATTCCAACGCACAAACATTGCGGGTTTTATCTATCGTTGTTAAGGCGATTTCTTTTACACCTTTTGCATCTTTTTCAATAATGGCGAGACCTTCTTTGATGGCTAAAAGATAATGTGTCGCCAAATCCGCCCCCAATAAAAACCGCGCCTTGCCCGATAATTTATCGCCGCTTGCCGCCACCCCGCAATCTTCACGGCAATCTATTTGTTCATTGACCCCGACCGCCATTATAACCACGCCAGAGGCAATGCGCCCCAACCAATCTTTCGCTTGCTTGTCTGCTTGGGCGACACGCAACCCCGCCACCGCCATACCATAAGCCGCCGCAAAGGGGGAAGGTGCCGCATAACGCCCCAACATTTCTTGCACCAATGCCACTTCCAAAACACCCAAACCTAATCCCCCTTCTGCTTCTGGGATAAGCGTTAGGGGCAAACCTAATTCCGTCAGGCTGGCGTGTATTGTATGCAGAGGCGCGTTATCACCTTGTGCAAATTTGCGAATATCATCTAGGGGCGCATCTCGTTCCAATGTGCGCCGCACCGAATCTTGCAAAAGAGTTTGATTGTCAGATAATCCAAAATACATAATTTAATTTCCCTTCGGCACTTTTGGCACTTTAGGTTCTCGTGGCAAGCCAAGCCCCCGCTCGCTAATGATATTCTTTTGTATTTGCGCCGAACCACCCCCGATGATTAAGCCCAAATCAAACATATAATGTGTTTGCCATAGCCCTTCATCACGCAAAAGCGGGCTGTCCTCATAAAGGACACCATAGGCACCCATAACATCAATCGCCAATGCCGCAAGGCGATGATTGAGCTCACACCCTTGAAGTTTGACAATCAGCCCCGCCATACCAGATGATTTTTTCTCTTTGGCGTTGGTCGTCAGGCGCATACCATTAAACTTCATCGCATAAACTTCCGCCTGTAATGTCACCAACCTATCACGATAAATCGCATTATCCATAAGTGGCGCACCCGAAGACGTCTCTTGCAACATAATATCAGCAATCGTATTTAAGCGAGACAAGGCAGCATCGGGATTGCCCAACATACCACGTTCATGTGTGAGGGTCGCATTCGCCACCATCCACCCTTCGCCGCGTTTGCCAACGATATTTGTGGTCGGCACACGCACATCGGTAAAGAAAACCTCATTGAACTCCGCCGCGCCTGTCATCGTGATGAGGGGGCGCACTTCAATACCCGCCGTATCCATCGGCAATAGCAAATAACTTATGCCCTGATGCTTTGGCGCATCTGGTTCCGTGCGCACCAAACAAAACATCATATCGGAAAACTGCGCTGTGCTCGTCCATATTTTTTGTCCGTTAATAACAAAATCATCGCCATCAATATGCGCCGCCGTGCGCAATGATGCCAAATCAGACCCCGCACCCGGCTCAGAATAACCCTGACACCAAACCATCTCACCGCGCAATGTTGGGGCAATATATTTTTCTCTTTGCTCTTGCGTTCCCAGTTCCAGCAATGTCGGCACAAGCATATTGATACCCTGCCCCGTTATGCCCCCTAGCGTTTTCGCTTTCGCAAATTCCTCCGCAATGATGCGTGATTTCAACACATCAGACTCTGCCCCATAACCACCATATTCCTTAGGGATTGTTCGTGCCGCATAGCCATGTTCCAGCAATATCTTCTGCCACGCCAATCTGGCTTTGCCGCTCACCGCCCGACTCGTGCGCGCGGGGGCGTGTCCTTTATGGTCTTTCAAAAACCCTCGCACTTGTTGGCGAAAATCCTCATATTCTTGTGTGAAATTTAAGTCCATATCTTATCTCTTTTATATTTGTTCTAGTGCATTATAATGCTTCCCTATGACATTGCAACTCAATCGCTATATTTTTAAGCAATTTGCGACACGTTATGTGACGGTCGCCCTCGCCCTGACGCTTATCGTGTGGGTGGTGCAAGCGGTTAATCTGACGGATAACCTCGTTGGCTCTAGCGATTCCGTTGTAGAATTTATGGGATTGATTTCATTCACCCTGCCGCGTGTTTTGACATTTATAATAGCGCCAGCGATGTTGATAAGTGTTGTGATGCAATTGGTTTCAATGCAACAAAGTCATGAGTATTTTGCGCTTGCTGCCAATGGCATATCCCCGACACAGATATTGAAGCCATTATTAGTGTTAGTGTTATTGATGACAATCATACAAGCCTTGATTGCTTTTTATGGTGCGCCGCAAGCCTTAAAGAATTTGCGTTTGCGCAGTGTTCATGCGGCGAGTGGTGCTTTGTCCACTGGTTTTCCTGCCAATAGTTTTGCGGATATTACCCCGACGTTGACTATTTTTGTTGGCGAATCTGTTGGCACGAATTCATGGCGCCGCATTATGATTCAAGATCGCAGTAATGGTGCCCACATAACTTATTTTGCGCGTAAAGGCACGGTGTCGGAGCGTGACAACACCTCTTATTTTTTACTAGAGAATGGCACGGTTCACTCCACCCAAGAAGGACAAGAAGCGGATATCGTAAGTTTTGGGGAATATGTGTTGCCCTTCACCCTGCCCACGCCAGAGTTGCGCCTGAACCGCAATCATCTGATGATACACGAACTCTTTAATCCATCCGCTTATGGTATCACGAACCCCAACAGCATTGCGCGTATGCAAACACGGGGCTGGTTATTGCTCAGCAATTTAGCCAACCCTCTTATTTTTGTGTTGATTAGTTTTCTGGTCGTCACGGGCAAGGAGCTCTCTAGGCATGGGGCGACCCGCTATATTCTTATCACGGCATTATTTGGCATTGTATTTCAATTGGTCAATAGCACATTGAATAATGCCAATACCCCCTATTTTTCTATGTTATGGACGTTTCTTTGGGTGGCGGTGCTGACCGCTTTTGTGTTTGCGCGTAATCGTATTCGCACGCCCACACTTACACCCGCATTAAAAGAGGGAGCGCTATAATATGCCATTCGGTATTTTAGGATTTTACATATTGCGCCACTTCCTATTCTGGTTGCTGATAACCGCCACGACATTCGCCATATTCGCCCTGATAGGGGATATGGTGGAAACGGGACGCATTGCTTCTAAATTGGGCAACTGGTCGGCTTCCCTTGTTTTCAGCCTGTTGCGTATGCCGTCCACATTTATGAAAATGATGCCGTTCGTTATTCTCATCGCCACAATGATATGCCTGTTGCGCTTATCAGAAAGACGCGAACTCGTTACAATGCGTATGGGGGGATTAGCCGCTTGGCAGTTTTTGTTGCCGATTGTGTTATGTGTCGGTGTGTTAGGGGTGGTGCAAATCACAATCCTAGACCCCCTCGCCGCTACTGGTTTGCGCCAATATCAGGAGAATTATACCACGCAGATTGCGCGTCCCGAATTTTCCTTCTCAGAAAGCGGTGTGTGGCTTCACGAAAGCGATGGCGAAGGCAGTCGCATTTTACGCGCCAAATATATCAACACCTTTGACGACCAAGCCGTATTAAGCGATGTTATTTTTCGCCTATTGGATAGGCAAGACAATTACCTCTATCGGATAGAGGCACGCACTGCGCGGCTACAAGGCAAGCAATGGCAGCTGACAAAAGCACGGATTATCCGCCCGGGGGCGCAAGCCGTTCATCACGAGTTATGGCAATTGCCAACCAATCTTGATGTTGATGATCTCAACCATTACTATCGCCCTTCCACGAATTTAGTTTTGTGGCAATTACCCGCCTATATTGATACTGCCAAAGCCAAAGGGGCGGATACGACCGAACATATTGTGCGCCTTCATCAATTGGTGGCAACCCCGATAACTTTGATTGCCATGGTATTGTTGGCGAGTTGTTTTTCTATCCCCACTTCACGGATTTTACCATATCCTCGTGTGATAGGGTTCACCACTGCCTCTGGGATTGCTTTTTTCCTATTCAGTCAGATGTCGTTGAAACTGGCGCAGAGCAATTTAGTGTCGGCGATAGCGGCAGCGTGGATGCCTTCGCTATTGGTGATTATGATTACCATTGGTCTGCTGGTATGGACGGAAGATGCTTGAGTTATCCCATAAAATGCGGCACAAAAGACTATGAGTAAATTGATAAATGACCCCGCCTTTAATGGGAAATTTCCTGCTAAATCCTATGCGGAGTGGCAAGACTTGGCGGGTGATGTCGCCACGCACACCAGCCCTCTCGCCCTTGCCGATGGGTTTTCTCGCCTACCGCTTTATCATCAATCACCACAAACCAGAGCACCTCTTCGCCAAAGCGGGGCATGGGCGATTGCGCAACGTATCACGCCCCATAAGCGGGGGACGAGTAATAAAACAATCCTCAGCGATGTAGAAGGCGGCGCCAATATCTTGTTGCTAGATTTTTCTGCGGGGGACTGCCCCACCACCGCTTCTTTACAAAAACAATTGCAAGGTGTCATGCTTGATGTGGCACCCTTATCGCTAGTGCCTGCCCAACACGGATTAGCGGCAGTGCAAGCAGTGCTCGGTTTAGATGTGCCCGCCACGATATCGCTTTATCTCAACTACGATCCTTTAGGGGCGCATATTCTTTATGGCACAGACATTAGCACCGATTTTTCCCCGCTAAAAGAAGCAGAAGAGCGTCCTGCCACATATCTTTTAACGGCTTCGGGTGCTGCTTATTATGCGGCGGGGGCAAATGCCATACAAGAACTCGGCTGGGCGTGTGCGACACTGGTCACATATCTGCGCCATTATGAAGCGTCACCGCAAGACCTATTCCCTCGTCTAACGATGACCCTTGCGGCAGATGTAGATTTTTTCGCCAGCCTTGCCAAAGTGCGGGCGGCACGGATTTTGCTCGCCACCCTTGCCGATGCGCTTGGGGTGGATAAAACCAGCCTTCCCCCTATCCATGGGGAGACGAGTTTGCGTAGTTTCTCTAATGCTGACCCTTGGGTGAATATCTTGCGTGCCACGATTGCTGGTATGGGTGCTGCCATTGGGGGTGTTGATGCGCTAACGATTATGCCGTGCTCGGCGGCGAGTGCCAGTGATAATAATCTCACACGGCGGCTGGCACGAAATACGCAATTGATATTGCAAGAAGAGAGCCATTTATCCCATGTCATTGATGCGGCTGGCGGTAGTCATTATGTCGAAACCCTAACCAAAGATATGGCAGAAGCCGCATGGCAGGTTTTCCAAGATATAGAAGCACAAGGCGGTATGGTGAAATCCATAGAGGCTGGACATATTCACACTGCGCTAGAACAACAAAAAGCGGCGCAAGCCACCCCGATTGATAAGCGACAATGGGCATTGGTCGGGGTTAGTGAGTTTCCTAATCTGGAGGAAGCCCCGCTAGAAAACGACCCGACAAACCCGACCCATCGTGTCGCCGCCCCCTTTGAAGCCTTGCGTTATGCGGCACAACAGACCAAGCCGCAGGTATTTTTGGCTTGTTTGGGGGCACAGGCAGATTTTGCCGCTCGTGCCAATTTTGCTAGCAATGTTTATGCGGCGGCGGGGATTGGCACAATACAGGGCGAAGGCGGCACGGACTGCGCTGAAATCACCGCTCAATTCACCGCATCAGGGGCAAAAATCGCTATTATTTGTGGCACAGATGATGCTTATGGCGACTATGGGGCGGTAGTGGCGGCGGCGCTTCGTCAAGCGGGGGCTCTTCATCTTGCCCTTGCGGGTAAATCTGATATGGCGGGGGTGGATGATAAAATCTTTATGGGGGCGGCAATTTTACCATTTTTAGCAAAAATCCATCACCATTTAGGGTTAAGTGAGGGGGCAAAATAAGATGAATAAACTGCCTGACTTTTCAAAAATAGCCCTTATCTCTGCTAAAAATGCGGAGCAATCAATGCAATCTAATATATTAAGAAATACACCAGAAGGCATTGATATAAAACAACTTTATTTTAGTAATGATACAAAATCTTTGCCATACCAAGATAATTTGTCGGGTGTTGCGCCCTATATTCGTGGGCCCTATGCGGGGATGTATGTCAATCGGGCGTGGACGGTGCGGCAATATGCTGGCTTCTCCACCGCCCAAGAATCCAACGCCTTTTATCGCCGTAATTTGCAGGCGGGGCAAAAGGGATTATCGGTGGCTTTTGACCTCGCCACGCATCGGGGTTATGACAGCGATCATCCTCGTGTGGCGAGTGATGTGGGTATGGCGGGGGTGGCGATTGATTCTATCCTAGATATGCAGACCCTATTCGCTGGTATTCCCCTTGATAAAATGAGTGTCTCTATGACGATGAATGGCGCGGTTTTACCGATTATGGCGCTTTACATCATCGCCGCCGAAGAACAAGGCGTGGCACCCGCCGCTTTGCTAGGCACAATCCAGAATGATATTCTAAAAGAGTTTATGGTGCGCAATACTTATATTTATCCCCCCGCGCCTTCTATGCGGATTATCTCTGATATTTTCGCCTATACCACGCAGAATATGCCGAAATTCAACTCTATTTCTATATCGGGCTATCATATTCAGGAAGCGGGGGCGACCGCCGATTTGGAACTCGCCTATACCCTCGCCGATGGGTTGGAATATGCCAGAGCGGGTAAGCAAGCGGGGCTGGATATTGATGCCTTTGCGCCTCGTCTTTCTTTCTTCTGGGGTATCGGCATGGATTTCTTTATGGAAATCGCCAAAATGAGAGCCGCGCGGCTTTTATGGGCGCAGCTCATGCAAGGGGTGGGGGCGACACAAGAGAAATCGCTTGCTTTGCGCACCCATTGCCAGACTTCGGGGTGGAGTTTGACAGCCCAAGATGTCTATAACAACACCATTCGCACTTGTATTGAGGCTATGGCTGCCACACAAGGGCATACGCAATCGCTACACACCAATAGTTTTGATGAGGCGCTGGCTCTGCCGTCTGATTTTTCGGCACGGATAGCACGCAATACACAATTGCTTTTACAAATGGAAAGCCGCACTTGCGAAGTCATAGACCCATGGGGCGGTAGTTATTTTGTGGAACGCTTAACCCATGATATGGCGGCGAAAGCGTTGCACCATATAGAAGAAGTGGAAGCCTTAGGCGGTATGGCGGCGGCGATAGAACAAGGCTTGCCGCAGTCGCGCATAGAAGAAGCGGCGGCGCGAACCCAAGCACGGATTGATAGCGGCAAACAAGTAGTGATTGGTGTCAATAAGTTCCAGCCCCAAGATGAAAGCGACCCTGCTATTTTGAAAGTAGATAATGCGGAAGTGCGCACCGCCCAAATAGAGCGTCTGCAAACCCTGAAGGCGGGGCGTGATGAAGCGGCAGTGCACTCTGCCCTATCGGACTTGACTGCTATGGCAGAAAAAGATGGCAATCTATTGCAGGGGGCTATCATAGCGGCGCGCGCCCGTGCCAGTGTCGGGGAAATTTCTGCGGCATTAGAGAAAGTCTTCACCCGCTATGAGGCACGCCCGAATATCGTCACCAATATCTATGCCAAAGATTTCGGCACCGACAGCCCCATTACACAAGAGTTGAACAAAATGGTCGCCCGCTTCACAAAACGTGAAGGTAAAAAGCCCACCATCTATCTCGCCAAAATGGGACAAGACGGACACGATAGAGGACAAAAAGTTGTCGCCACCGCCCTCACCGATTTAGGGTTTGAAGCGATTGCCGGACAATTATTTCAAACCCCAGAGGAAGCCGCCACCAGTGCTGTTGAGGCGGGGGCGCATATTGTCGGGGTCAGTTCGCTTGCGGCGGGGCATTTAACCCTTGTGCCAGAATTGGGCAATGCCCTTGCCACACAAGGACACGAGGAAATTATGATGATTGTTGGCGGTGTTATTCCCCGCCAAGATTTTGATACGCTGTATCAGGCGGGAGCGAAGGCGATATTTCCGCCCGGCACAATCATACCAAGTGCCGCAAAACAATTGCTAGATTTACTAACCGCCCATTTGGGACACAACATCACCCCCTAATAAGCCCCTTAATATACTTCCCAATCTATTTATGGAGGTCGCGCAAAATTTAAAGGTTGTGATTATCTATCGGAAAAATTTCCATATACTTTTGCGCCGCTTTTCTATATTTAGATTTGTTTGCACTCTTCATGTCAGGCAAAAGACCCTTCTTAATCACTCTTGGATACATTGTGTGCTTTGCACGCGTTAGCGCCACATAAGCCACGCGAATATCTTCCGTAAGAAGCATAACATCGCCAAAAGCATCAGCTATAATCGCCGTATAAGTTGCTTCTTCGCCCTTTGCCGTATGAATTGTCTTTATATGAATTGGATTCCACTCTAGCATTGTATCTTTATACCCATTGCTATTGCCAATAAGTCTATTCCTATAATAATGCACTATCTCTTTATCTTTTAAGTGTTTAGACAAATTTTCGCCAGTATCTTTTGTTGGTGCCATAATTAGCCAACGAAAAATTTGGCCTTCA
>VSKX01051778.1_pt1 | contig 11617 bp, 6 predicted proteins | sample 4799481 | NCBI WGS metagenome assembly VSKX01 (sample SAMN12179537, study PRJNA552185) | sponge metagenome | biome: deep-sea hydrothermal plumes; feature: spots directly above weak diffusing fluid; material: sea water; isolation source: sponge from the Swan site of a hydrothermal vent ...
ATTGTGTGCAGTATAATTTTTATTGTAATTTAACTACTGAATAAAAATCATTAGTTATGAGACAGGTAACATCATAGACCAAATAGCGAGCAACATTGTTCTTTTATGAGCCAAGTACGCTTACAACTTACCAATCACAAGTTACTCACCCATTGCTCATTGCTCATAGTCTCCCGGTGTTGGACGAAAGTGTATTTACAAAATTTAACATACATATAATGTACTATGTTTACGTTTGCAATGATCTGACATTGCCTAGCCATGGCCGACCATTGCTTGAATTGATCTGACATAATGTCAGAACAGTTTTTAAAAATTATAATAAGCACTGCATTTGTTGTAATAGGACTCAAAATCCTATGTAGAACATCTAGCATAACTATGACCACAATACATGTACAGGTGTATATAATTATACCTTCACTGTGCATGGCACTGGCCTGTCGACTGATGATGCCACTGTCCACACTAGGAGTCTGTGTAACGAAACAACCACAATACACCATATACTTGTATGCATACCACAATACAGTATATATACCGCAATACACCATACAGTAACACTATAATATAACACTATAATAATTATTATGGTGTGCTACCGAAATGCTAGAAATTTATTTATTTACTGTTTTATGCGAGTGGCTAACAAACGAGATCCATGTGTTAAACGATCGCTTTACGTATACAGTTTTAGAAGCTAACTAGCTGCAAAGCTGTTTCTTAGGATCCCAGAAATTATCTACCTCAACAAAAGACTTAGAAAAGAAGCTAATCAGCGGTATCAATAATGACACTAGAACAATCTTTCCGTGTTTAAAATCACATACTTGATTTTCTTTGAATATACATGTACATTTTACTAAGTACTACGAATTACTAGCATTATGGTAGCAGCTTAGTACTATCGTTACAGCTAGTTTGAGGGGGTGAGGGTCTGATTAAAAATTTTTATCTAAAAAATGTACACAGTAATATTGTGGTCCTACATTTGTAGCATATCGCATGTAAATGTACACAGTAAATCGTGGTCCTTCAATTGCAGCGTGATATAGTGTACCTGTTTCATGAGGGTCCAGTCGGAGCTGTGTTTGAATGATGTGCTACTGTCAGAGACAGTGCTGTGTATACCACCAGAGGAGGGGTGTGACAGTGTGGGTGTGGTCCTGCTACTGTGGGAAGAGTCACTACCACTATATGACGGCACTGCAAGAGAAATCGACACAGATTGTGTTTACAACTACATAAATTCGGGTCACACCACATGTACTCACAGTACGTAACGATGGTACTACTGTATCAGTTCACAGTATGTTTCATTGATAAAACATTCATATACATGCACATGTACGTACATGTGAATACTGTAGGCTAAGAAGTGTTTCATGGAGACTACTGACACTGTAACAATAAAGGCACCAGAAAGGAATTGAATGTATGCACGTACAACAATAATTATGTCTAGATTCAGTGACCTCAATAACAATACCATACCTTGATTCTGTGATAGAAGTCTCTCAGACAGTTCTGCCCCACTCTCCCTCAAATTGCTATGGCTGAAGTCATTGGGGTGGGTGTAACCCAGTACTGATTGGATGACAGCAGACAATTCTAGTGAGTTGCTCACTGCAGCGTGTAGGGCTGTCACCGTAGAACGTAGGAGGTCCCTATTAGGAGAGGAGATACTTTTTTCTACAGTACACAACTAGAGCACTGAAGTCCTAAACCCTCGGCAGTGGAAGTAAAGCAGTATTGTTTTCTAAAGGGGTTATTTTTATGAAAAATGACCGATCCTGGAAGCTTATTTTCGTGATTTTTGGAGGCATATAGGATATGCCAAAAGGGTACAGTATCAGCCAGAGAGTGGTAAATGTTTGGGACACAAGCAATTATTTTTTGAAATACTCATTTCACTCTCAGTTCTCTCTGTATTCTGTATCTCTGGTATCATGCAAAGAGTCTACTTTTGCTTAACCTGTTCCATATAATGACCACTGTTTCCAAGGAAACCTTTGACGTTTTCTTGTATGGCTTATCGTCCAACATAAAAAATCATGTTGCACATAACATACAAGGAGCAACAATTTGTATGCAACGTGTTGCGGGCAACAATGTTGCACCGTCGATATTAATAATAACAGGAGCAAATGAGAAGGTGGAGCGTACTACTATGCGTACTATCGCGGAAACGATATCGTCCATGCTCTAGCAACAACATCTCCTTATTTGTAGCATGTCAAGTGCTGTGTACATAACACTTGGTGATGAATATCATTAAGTACACACAAAGCGGTGTGATTCTGGTGATCAAGCAGTTTGACAAAATAATTATGGCAATGTTTGTACAGAGCAGGACGATATCGTAGTAGTACGCTCCATCTTCTCATTTGCTCCTGATAATAATAATGTACATAATTGTTGGGTAGTTTACGTACCTTTCAGCTTGAAGAGTCCTAATTTCAGAAATCAGTCTTTCTGAGTAATCTCTGTCACTACTGTCTCTCTTTTCTTTAGACTGCCTCTCAGCCTCAAGCTGTTGCAGCTGCTTTGTTAGAGCTGCTTCTCTGCCAATGTATTGCTGCTTCTCAGTTTCAAGCTGTTGTAGCTGCTTTGTTAGAGCTGCTTCTCTGCCAATGTATTGCTGCTTCTCAGTTTCAAGCTGTTGTAGCTGCTTTGTTAGAGCTGCTTCTCTGTCAGTGTATTGCTGCTTCTCAGTTTCAAGCTGTTGTAGCTGCTTTGTTAGAGCTGCTTCTCTGTCAGTGTATTGCTGCTTCTCAGTTTCAAGCTGTTGTAGCTGCTTTGTTAGAGCTGCTTCTCTGTCAGTGTACACTGCCCTTTCAGTTTCAAGCTGCTGTAGCTTGGTTTCAAGATCTCTGTTCATTCGAGATAACTCTTGCCTGTATGTACAGTAAGTAGAGAGGCGCATGCATTGTATACACAGACTCAATCATTTGCACTCTACACCTCGTATACACGTAATAATATACATAGCAATTTCTTAAATAGTGCGTAAGTACTGTACAGCACTTTTTAGAGTCTTTGCACTCATCCTTTCAACACACATACGTACACATACAAGTAGAGGCCATGTGTGACATTATTATATACCAGTTAGGAAAGTTTAGTATCAGACTCTGAAATCTGCTGAACAACAGAAAAAGGCGATATTTTCTTTGTCACTGTACATACCATACCTTACTGTGAGCTCAAGTTGCTCACTCTGGTCGTCCTGCTGAGCATTGATTGTCCTCACTCGATGAGCGTGGTCAATTTCTGCAACTCGCAACTGTTCCTCATTGCCATCACGAAGAGTTTTAATCTCGTTTTTATGGTCTTCTATAACTATTACCATGTTTCTCTCTTGCTCTGCCTCTAACTCATCTCGTTGCAGCTGTAGATTGTCTTCATGTGTGATACTTTCTTGCTTAATGGTATCCACTTCTTCTTTATGTATCTGCTGTAACTTGTCAGCCATTGTTTTAAATTTGGCCATACATTCTTGTTTCAGCTTCTCACGAAGTCCATTCATTTGCACTTCAAGCTCGGACTGAAATTGGGCATGGAGAGATTCCATTTCGACCTTATGGTGTAAAGCCTGCTCCTCAAGTGTTTCTGCGTTCTGCTCTTGAGTGGCACCAAGATTTATTAATTCTATTTTAGATAGCTCCTCTTTGTATTTAGCTGCTAATGCCTCAATTTTTGCGTTGTGGTCAGTTTCGATTGTTGTTATTTCAGTTTGATGTGAAGATCGAAGTTGAGATATTTGCTTCTGGTGTGACTGTTCTAAGACTTGTTCTTTTCTGGCTGCAATTAGTGCCTTGTCACTCTCAGCCAAACAATCAGCAACGGCTTGCTTAGTCTTTTGAGAGTGTTCCTCTTCCAATTGAGTTCGAAGTTTGGCTCTGAATTCAGCCCTTTCTCTTTTACATTTCTTTTCGATTTCAGCCAAGTCTCTTTCGTGTTTCCCCTTGAGTAAATCGACTTGTGTCTTTCTTTCAGCAGCCATTTTTTCTTCGAGATTGGCAAGTTTGAGCTCATAATCTAGTCTTCGTTTTGACGGAGAACCACTCTGACCTGGCCTCCTTTGAGGTGACCATAGAGTTGGACTCATTTCTCGACTTTTTGAGAGAGCCTGCTCTCTCTGTTGTGTGAATCGATTTCTAATTTGATCAATTTTGGAAGGGCTGAATAGCGTACTCTCACTTCGTACAGCATCTAGGAGGTCATCTTCTTCCATTTTCGGATGAGATCGAGGTAACTGGTTGCAACCAGCTGAAAGGGGACGAGGAGAGCTAAACACTTTAAGTCTTGGCTCCGACTGTGTACTAAGAATATCGCTTATCTCAGACTGAGACTGGGTACTACTAAGTTCAACTTGTTGGCACTGAATTAGATATTGCATATTTTGTTCGTGACTGTGTAAAAAAAGTTCATTCTGAAGGTTCTCGATTTCTTTTGCATGAGTAGTTTTGGCTTCTAGCAGTTGTTGCTCAAAATGAGTTTGAGCAGTTGTTAATTCAACTTTATGCTTATCCTCGATTTCATGTACTTGATGATCATAAGCCTTCTTTTGCTCAGATTCGCTTAGTTTTAATTCCGATTCTAGTAAGCTTATTTTAGATTCGTACTGTATTCTTTGAGCTTGAATTAGTGCAAGCTGTGTTTGGAGTTGAGCTTGAAACACTAATTCCTTCTCATGTAATGCTACCTTATAAGAAGCTTCCATATCGTCCAGACCATTCTGCTTCTCAAGTTGTTCAATACGATCTCGAAACAGCCCAATTTCTAGCTCTTTTTCAGCATCACTTGCTTTCTTTGATTCTTCAAAGTCTGCTAAAACTCTCTCCATTTCCTCTATATGCTGCAATTGGTAGTCACTAGCTTGTGCTTCTACAGTTTGCTCGGTAAGTTGCTGACGTAGAGCATCACATTCTTGCAATAGGGCATCATATCCATCTTGACTCAGCTCCTTTAGCGCCTCAATTTGTACTTGGTATGCAATCGTGTTTGCCTTGAGTGCATTTTCTACTTCCTCGGCATGTAAAATCTTTAACTGTTTAATTTCAAGGCTGTGTTTTTCTGCGCTCTCAGTTTGACAGTTTTCCAAACAAGCTTTCAGTTTGGTCTCCCACAAGATATTGTTTTCGGCAATTTGGTGTTCAAATTGGAGCAACATTTCTTCTTCTTTGGCCTTCGTATCAATTTCTTGATCCAGAGCATCTTCACAAATGGCATGTGGTTCAACTAATGACTGTACGTTTGAACAATGGGGGAGTTCATCATCAAGAGAGGGGAGAGGGTGAAAATAATCTAGTGATGGGGGTTGGTGTTCGTTATCCATTGAAACTGGAAGGCGAAATGAAATTAGTTGTAGTTACCCAGTAGAATACTACTTGGAAGACCTTTTATTGGAAAATTTACGAAACTTGCTAACAGATGTCGTGACAAAAATTATTACAGGGTCCTAAGATGACGAAAATTAATAGGGCAGCTATGCCAATTGTTGAACCAACCTACCTTTAATTAATCCAATGCTGCTATGCCACGAACAGTCTTTTAATAAGCACCTGAGCTGACTGCAAGCTAGCTACTCCCACATTCTTCACAAGTACAACCGCGTAAACTCGATATACAATTTTACGGATGTCGGTAAAAGGACCTTTACCAATTAATGTAAGCACAATAATTTTGCCAAACTGTACCACATGCAACACACAGAACTGATGTAGAACTTGAAACCAACACACAATAATAGAGTTTCTTTTATAACAAACTATATAACACATTTAAATAAATTATTTCTTGTGCCTAGTTTTGGGACCTTGTTTTTTAGGCATTTTCGGCTTGCGATCTGTCGCTCCACCCTTTGCCTTTGCACTCCTATCTTCTCCAAAACCTGATTTCATTTTACACTCAATAACTTCTAGTTCATTTTGAAGCTGCTCTTTTTGGTTCTGCAGTTCTTGCTCAAAACGACTCTTTTCAACCAGCAGATCTTCCAAGTGTTGTTGCTCAGCCAATCTTCGTTCAAGCTCAGTACAGTGCAGGGAGAGCTCTTTCTCCAGACTGGACCGTTCAGCAAGTTTATCAGTCAGAGCTTGCCGAGCTTTAGTTAGAGTGTCTTCGAGAGAACCCTTGTCCCTCGTCCCGCTTTCTTTAGAGGATGAATATTTTTGTTTGTTTTGAAGTGACTTCTCGCGCAGTTCAGCTTCTTTTAACTGTTGGCTAAATTCACTTCGACTTCTTGAAAACTCGGCTTCTTTATCGACTAAGCTTGATTTTAACTCTTGTACTTTTTGGTTCAACTGTACGACCATCTCTTGCAAAGTAGAATTTTGAGTAGCAGTAGCATCTTCCTTCCTACCAGCGGTGGACAGTTCAGCAGACAACTGTTCTTTTTCACGATTTACTTTCTCGAAATCTTCTCTCAGTTGCTCATAGCGCTCCTTGTAATCGTCCTCAGAAACAGTCGATAGAATTTCTTGAGAGCGTAAATTATCTTCTTTCAATGTTTCGTTTTGCTCTTGAAGCTCCTGTAGTCTGTCAGTAGCAGAGCTGAGCTGTGATTGTAAGGATTGCATCGTTGTGGTACGCACGGCAATTACTTCATCTTTGTCACCAACTTGTGAACTTAATGTCTCCAGTTTTGATTCAAACTCTTCGATCATTTCTTGCAACTCTTTTTCTTGTCCTTCTTTCATGGTCAATTTTTCTCTCAATAGGTCTATCTCTTGGGCAGACTCAGCAATAGCTTGGTTCTTCTCAGTAGCTCGAGTATTAACATCGGTTACATACTGCGTTGCTTGCTCAAGTTGAGATTCAAGGGACATTAATGCTTCATCTTTAGACTTGTAAGTACTTTCGAGAATTTCGATCTTTTCTTTCAAACTAGCTGCCTCGTCTTTAAATGGAACAAGCTCGGCAATTTGTTGTTGGAGAGATTCGATCTCTTCATTGGCACCCCAACTAGTTTCTAGTTGCTCTTGTACTGAATGCGTTTTTTCTACCAATTGCTGATATTTTTTAGTAAGAGAGAAAACTTCTGTATTAAGAGAGTCATTTTGAAGTTGTAGATCACCAATGGTAACATTCTTAGATGCCAAATTATTTGTTAATTGAGTCAGCATTTCTTCATTCTCTGCACCAGCAGCTTGTGATTGTTTAGCTTCATGTAGCTCACTCTCTAAACTATTAGTTTGTGCACGTAGTCCATCAATTTCTTGCTGTAACACACTCAGTTGTAACTTGTCCTGTTCGTGGGCACTCTGGGATATGCTCAAATCAACCTCAAGCGACTTGCTTCTGTTTTGATATCGATCACAGTCTTGCGATAAACGCTCCATTTCTGTGTGGGTCCTTTGAAGGGTCTGGTTAGTGTCGTGAATCTGACGCTGAGCTAACTCGAGTTGTGAAAGCAGATCTTTGCGCATTTCTTCTAGATCAGAGCAAGTTTGTTTAGAAGCAGTCAGTTCCTTTTTTAACAGTTCAATCTGTTCGCTCAGTTTGGTCGAAATGTCAACACTAACACATTTTGTGGCATTTTCAATAGATGTTTTGTGCTCGTCAATAAGGGTTTGTATCTCAGCTTGTTTCGATGTTTCAAGATCCCCTAATAATTGTTCTTTTTCAGCCTCAGATTTTTTTATACATTCTTTTCTCAATTCACACATTTCTAGGTCATGATTTTGATTGAGAGTTTCAACTTCCTTTGCATGACTGGCTTCTAATCGACTAGAGAGACTCCTTTGAGATTTTTCATGAACAGCCTCTAATTCGGACACTCTTTTCTTGTGTCTAACTTTCAACGATTCCATTTTTTCATGATGCCTTCTTTCAGTGTCACCAGAGTCTACAGAAGCAGTCAAACTAGCAATTTCTTCCTCCAAAGATTTGATATTGGAATTGAACCGAGCAGCTACGTGTTCAACTTCAAGTTTCTTCTCTTTTTCAAACTGTTGACGATATGCTTCAATTCCATCTTTGTGCTGTCTCTCTTTCTCGTCTAACTGGTTTTGGAAGCTCATCTCTTGCTTGCGATAGTTTTCGAGTTGTTTTTGAAGACTCTGCATGTGCTCTTCGGCTGCTTCAAGACTGCCTCTCTCAGCATTCGACTCTCGAAGACTTTGATTCATAGTATCCACCTCCAAGTTGTGCTCTTGGGTGAGTTTCTGCAGTCGTTCTTGGTGATTTTTTGTGAGGCTGTCGATAGAAACACACTTTTCGGTGTCGGCTTGGAGAAATTTTCGATGGTACTCATCGGCCAATTGTTGTACAGATTTTAATTTATGGTCATACTCCTCTTTTAGCTTGCTCAATGCGATTTTGTTTTGTTTGCGAAGACTGTCCAAATCACTTTGCAATTCTGACTCAGAGGTGTGAAGTTTTGTTTCGAGTTTGGATGCTTTTTGTTTCCAATCATTGAGTCTATTTTCTAAACTGTTTGAATCGTGCTTTGCCTTCTCTAGTTCGACAAGATGAGACTCAGAGAGGGTGTCATACCGTGATTGAAGGTCGGCCCTTTCTTGAAGTATACTAGAATGCTCATGTTGTACTTGATTTAGTTTTAAGTTTAGCTCTTTCACAAGTGCATCGGCTTGGTTTTTCTGCTCCAGCAAAGCTTGATGTGCTGTCATGAACTGGGCATGGACTTCCTGTAGCTTAGTATTGGCCAACTGTTCAGTCTGTGTGCGATAGTCTTCAAGCTGCTTCTGTGTAGTTTGCTGTATACGGGCCTTTTGTTGCTGGTGCTCTGTCAATATTTGTTTTTTTTCTGCCTCAAACATCTCCCGCATTTTGCTTTTAATCATTTTCAGTCTTTCTGCTTCCAGCTCATCGACGTCTTTGGGACCTTCATTGGACTCCATTTGACTAGTGAACTTTTCAGTAAGTCTTGCAACATGTTCGGCATGTTTCTGGTCTTTCTCTGCCAATTGTAATGCTCGAATTTCTTCTTGAGATCTGACAACTTTTTCAACTTCTATGGAGTGCGATGAAGAAACCTCTGCCACTTTTCTTTCAAGCTGTTGAAGAGCAGACTCTGACTGCATGAGGGAGTATTGAAGGTTAGCGATCTGAGATTCATAAGAATTTTTAACTTCTCCTTTTGCAAATTCAACGGCATGTTCCTGATTTTTTCGGATCTGGTCCATCTCATGCTGCGATTGATGCTGTTGGTCTAAAGCAGAATTGAGTTCGTTCTGTAGCTGCTGCTTTGAATCAAGAACTGCTGACAATTGCTGTTCAAGCTCTACAATCCTAGTAGAGGGACTAATGTGTGCCGATGTCATGACAACAGTAGGATCCAATTTATCACCAGTTTGTGGGTGTGGTTTCAAGGATTGTTCAGATTCAAATAGGAGATTGTGGGTTGGACTGAGAGGATTAGGCATCTGTGCATGGGAACCACTATAGTTAATACACTGTATGCACACAGTAATGTGATTAGCCTGTAATTAGGAGTTGGTAAACAGCTCATTATTGGTCACTTAGTTCAGGCATGCATGACAACAAAAGTTCAGGTAAAGCAGCTTACTGGTATTTACGATGTACCATAATGTAGAAATGCATGGTAGAGCCTGGATCACACTACACGCAAGGTGCCACTCTGTGGGGGATTGCTGCATGTGATTCACGGTGAATAGACTTTCAAGTTCTATTCAACGCGGCACGTCGCATCAGCGATTTTTGCCAGCGTTTCGTGTATTGTGAACCAGGCTTAAACGGTACCTATTACATGTAGCACAGCCAGTAACAATGGAACTACAGGCCACACCGGTTCACTAAGTGATATGAACACAATGCACTCCTTAACCACACTACATGTACACACAACAAAACACACTTTCAAGGAAGTAACTTACAATGGGTAAAGACGTGGAGAGTCTTGACATTGGATCTACTGGCAGACTATCCTCTAGAGAACTGTGTTCAAACTCATCCCACGGTATTGGCGATTCGTTGCCACCCAGCGAGTCCAACATCCCAGCAGCTTCGCCTGAGAGACCAGGAGGCTCACTACGAATACTTGTGTCTGCTTCACAGACTGTGTTAGCACTCTTTTTAGAACGACCCTTCTTTTTCTTTTTCTTCTGCTGAAAGGCCATCAACTGCAAGGAGTAGAGCGTTAATTTAATGGGGAGGACATAAACTAAGAAATTGTGGGTGTTAGATGTTAGTTTAGCTGTTGGGTCATTTGATTGGCGAGAGATGATTACATAGAGGGATGCTATGGTGAAAATCAGTGAGAATTAAAGATGTTGCCACAATCGCGAATTCAGTAGGGTAGGCCCTTATGTACTGTCCATTTAATATGGCAATGCCACATAATAATTAGCAATATACCATGGGTACAAGTGGGATATTAATAGCACACCAATAGAGACAACAAGTATGTACATTATAATTATGTTCATGTGTGTAGCTAAACTGTACATTATAAAGATACAGCTCCAGACTAGACTATGAACTGCATGACATGATGTACTGTATTGTACAAACTTACCGCCTCCTTTCCAGCTTTGAGTTTACTCTGCCTCTCTTGGTCATCCATGGCTGGGGTGTACAGGTCTTCCTATCGTCTGGTTGATGGTAGCAGGCTTACTAGGGATCTAGCTTTGGCTCAACAGTCGAGCTCAAACAACCCTCTGCTGCGCTGCCTAGCTAGCTAGACCTGCAATGTGATGTCATAATAAAAACCTATGTGATGTCATTTGTGTCATAATGTGTGGCCCCTGGTGACGTCTGTGGCCTGGTGGTTGAAAAGTCACGTGGACACACCCAGCTGAGCTAGCTAGCTAGCTAGAGTCCTCTTTGTAGCAAGCAAGCTAGCTAGCTGGCCAGCTTTCTCTCGCAGTGCAGTAGCTAGCTTTATGATTGAAGTGCTGCTTTGCAAGGAGCTAAGAAATTAAGTGAGTTAAGCGGAGCTGTATCACTTTTGTGCTTACGTACATGTACGTAGTCTACAGATTATATCTAGTATAGTAGCTAGCTACATGTCATAAGGTTGTTACAGCACGTAAGTACATGTAGCCTAGGTGACTGGTAATATATATTGAGGTAAGATCACATAAGGAGCTCATATCACGTTTAAAGGTTCACCCTTGTTATAATTAATTGTGCCATATGCCATAATACGCCCACTTTTAATTAATTATGTGTGTTGACTAGCTATAATTATACCTTTAAAAGTGAGTGTATAATAATAATAAATGGCACAAAAAGTGTGAACCTTTGAACGTGATACATACTCTTTAATATATTACCAGTCACCTAGGCTACATGTACTTACGTGGGTTTAATACGAGTACGCTCTCTACTGGATTGTTTGCAAGTAAGGCCACATAACCTTAATTTTTCGTTTCTCATCCCCGCCCGCATTGACATTTTGACCCCGCATTTGCATAGTTTGTGACCTTGCTAATTTAATCATGCGTGGGTGCCGGGCCGCCAGTGTATGGATAGTGCGTCCCTGAGTCAGTCTCTGTGGCAGATATGTCTATAAGTCTCTACTCGTCTGGTGCACTGGACAGCTCTGCAGCTCTTCACCAATCTTCCACTAGCACTATGATCTTGTACTTGTACGTACGTGTACGTTGTCAAGAATTGTAGACGGGCGTCG
>VSKX01041659.1_pt1 | contig 11612 bp, 3 predicted proteins | sample 4799481 | NCBI WGS metagenome assembly VSKX01 (sample SAMN12179537, study PRJNA552185) | sponge metagenome | biome: deep-sea hydrothermal plumes; feature: spots directly above weak diffusing fluid; material: sea water; isolation source: sponge from the Swan site of a hydrothermal vent ...
AAAGATGCTCTTGTTTTAGTATATCTATTTCATGGTTATCCTGATACTCGTGTTGTTACCAAAAAAGAACTGGTTGGAATTTGATCACACATTGACAGCAGTGTACAAAGAATCAAGATAAGCAATAATCTAAGTTAGCCTCGTAGTTTACCGTATTTATTCGAAACAACAGAACCCTTATTAGCGACCTGATTGGCAAAAGTTAACAGCTTCGTACCTCCTCTGGAGTGGAACCACCTCCCTTACAAATTTCATGGATCCGCCACTGAGTCCATAGAATGAAGCTAAGCAAAAGAGAGCTATGACCTATAATTTATGGTCATCGGGGTGGGGTTTTCACCTATCTGGAGAGCTGACAATCAGAGTATTCGAAATATAGACAGAATGTCATACATGCCAAAATTTGAAGGAGCAAAGAAGCATAAGCTAAGGGCAGGGGCATAGCCAACGTGGGGCAAAAGGGGCAATTGAACTTACACTCTGGTCAGCAATGATTTGTGTACTTCTTACTTAGTTTTTGAAGCCTAGACAGCCTACTACAATCTTGCTATTTCTCAGCAAAGTCAACAGCTGTCAGGTAACTATAGCTAGTTATAGCTATAAACTCTTTCACGATCGCTTTTCCACATGGCTTTGAGCGTAAGTATAGCCACGTGCCATTGACATGCGCACACCTACACTTAAAATGACGTAATTAGTAACGGGTGTGGCTTCTACAAAAAAATTGTCGCGCTTTGCGCGGATTTTTTATGACTGCGGCCAACCTACTGCTAATGTGCATAAGTGCACACTACGCACAATATTTGTGTATTCAGATTCCTGGCTACGCCCCTGAAGGGGCTTAGTATTTCAGGGTATTAGCTCTCTCATCCTCCTTTGCCTCATACTGCTGATTTCAACTCTGTATGAGATTGCGTGAGTTGGGTTAGATCACTGAGTCAGTAAATGAACTTCGATCTCTCCATAAGACTGTTGATCTCTTCCTCATGTTTAAATCTATTCAGGGTGCACATGTACATGCTAATCAACCCACACAATTTCAGACAACAGTGTTTAAATCAGCAGTATACCTTTGTTCATTATCTATCAAGTTTGGAAATGAGTTTGGAAATGATTATGTCTGTGTTGCAGTGAAATTTGATACCCTGCTAGCTACTACTGGCATGTTGTTAACTCTTTGTTTATTCGTTGACTGTTCTGCATGCACTATTTGGTATATTCTATAATTATGCTATCTTGTAACATCAATAAAAAAATTGTGTCGACATAAAATGTTTGTTGCAGGTCCAAATGTTTTTGTGTATGATGCTGGACATAGAAATCCTGAATATTGTAGCTGCTTAGACAAAGCACTTAGAGAACTGATTTCAAGCCAGTCAGTCGTTGTAAATGGAGGTTTATTCTCAACGTTCAAGCCAAACCTCAAATCAATTCTTTCTCACAAGGTTATTGATCAGATTTCAGTTTTCACTCCCTCAAATATCGAACCTAGTGCATGCCTTGAAAGTACAGTTAGTTCAGAACTAGAACGACTCCCTCTGGATCATCCTACTGGGTCAATCAAAGAGACACCCTTTCCTGATGACCCGAGTATTTCTCTCTATTTTGATAGGAAATTTCCACTTGTTAAACACCTCGTATCGTATCAAACAGGCACTGGTCAGCTGGACATGTCCAATGCAGTCGACGGAAGTGAAAGTGATGTAATACTGCAAATTAAACATCACTGTTCGGTGCTTGTAACTGGTAAAACACCAATAAATCAATTTTGTAGACTTCCCAGCCTAGACAAGGAGCAACACAGTGTCTTTGTAGTACCACATCAAAGTGGCGATGAATGTATATCACTCCTTCCTGAAGAAGCACGAGAACTGCTTTGGAATCCCACTTTTTTGCAGGGTTCTTCCATACACCTTGCCATTTATCACAAACGATTCAGATTTGTCCCTATTCTAGAAACCTTCAAAGAGACAAGCCTTAGTGAAAAGGTAAATGCTTTTCGCACCGAGTATTGCAGCAACAGTCATCCTGAAGCTGATCTAAGGGCAATGTTGCAAGATGCAGACGCCAAACTCACCTTGTTTTCTGAATACAATGATAAGTTCTACCTTAAATGGTTCAAACGAAACAAACATCGAATTTTCTCACAAGTATCAGAGGCTGTGTCTGAGAACGAAAAAAAGCAATATAAGCGTCTGGTATTTCTTAGAAACAGCTTAGCTTGGGCCCATTTTTACAAGCATGTTAATGCAGAGGTATATTTGATGTCTGCTAATGATCTTAAGCAAGAGCGTCAACTGGAGGTCTTAAACGGAATAGCCCTAGCTCGATTCTGGATGAAAACTCCATGCTGTATTGTTATCACTGACAGCTTGTCATGGTCAATCGATGAAATCGTTCAGCGAGATGTGAGAAAACTTGTCTTTCCTAAAGATCAAAACGTGTCTAATGTACAAGTAAGATTCATTGATAAAAATCTCGTCAGAAGCAATCCTTTCTTCACTATCAATCCATGTGCCCACATTCAGCACTTTAAATCTGAGTATCACAGAGTGTCAGTGGACCCTTTTACTCATACCGTCAGTACTATTGGTCTTGAGCCCCCGATTAGAAATGTTAAAGATGATATAGACATTATCGATGAAATTAGTACTAAGCAATCTAACAAGCTAATAGGCCACATCGCTTATTGCTCCAGACCTCCACCTTCAAAAGGAGCTTCTGTTGCGTACTCAAAGTCTAAAAAACTTTTAGGTGCTTACATGAAAGACATTGGTTTTAAAGAAAAGTATGGGTCTTATACCATGACTGAGGTTTTAGACTGCCTCATTGGACCAACATTAGTTCAACAACTCAGGGAAATTCCTTTAAAGGGGATACCCAATTTAGAATTTATTCCATGTTTGCTTGAAAAAAACGCAGCCAGTCAACTCTCGTCGTTTTTTCTGTCTCCCACTAATTATTCTGCCACTGATGCCGATGTTGTTGTCTCTATTCGACATCCCCTCCAAGTTGGAAATCAAATGGTTCATAAAGCAAAGTTTATTATTAAAAGAGCCAGGACAATGCAACTAAACATAAAATTAGAAGCTTATGTCAATTCTAAACATTTACGGTTAAATATTACCGAGTATTTGAAACTTGAAGGAACATGTGGAATGACAGTAGGAGATCACCTTTATAATACCTCATATAAAGAAGAAGCTTGGAATCGTGATATCAGAAGACGAACAGTTGGTGAGATTTTGTATGTCTTTCTACGTGAGGAAAATGCTGTGTCAGCAATTCAGTCGTTACCATTGTTCCTCTCTTTTCCCTTGATAAAATGTAAGATTATTCATTATCTTACCACAGTTCTTGTTGAGTCAGAAACATTACAACAAGCACATATATATGTTGGTTCATTTCTGCTTGAACCAGTTCATATCAATGGTCGTAGGGTTTGTATCAAGATAACCTCACTAAGCATGCATACTATTAAGCTTGACACAAATCAGCACATGATTAATGTCAAAGGAAATGGTATACTAAATGAATGCATAGAAATGAAGTTCACTTGCTACAATGTATTAGATAAGGACTCACGAAAGCAAACAAAAGTTTTCTTCGTTAAACCTATGCCAGCAAATAAAATATTTGAACTTTTCGGAGTCGATATTTCTCCATCTTCCCTACAACATCCTCTACATGGAACTGCTCTAATTGACAATGCTGAGTATACAGGGGGCTTTGTGCTGTCTCAAGTTTTCGAAAACACCATTGAATCAAGTCTTCATTCAATCTTTTTAGATGTTGAATCTGCTCCAATTCTTAAACAGATTTTACCACCCACGTGTGTGTTACCGTATAGGAATGTTACGGTGAAAAAAATCATAGATTGTTTGTCAACAAAAAATCCTAAGTTAGGACTTGAAGCCACTTTTACTACTGAAGTACGTCTCACTCAAGCAGTAAAATCAGAATCAAAAAGTTCTTTAGAATGCTCGTTACTTATAACACCATCTCTTACCAGCGATACGTACTCATCAGAATTAGTGATCCGGCAGAGTTTTAGTGAACGTAATCTGCACGAACTCTCTGGCCCAGAAATCTTCACGATCGTTTCAACTGTTGATAATCATTTGGGACAGCGTATTGAAGATCAGATCAAGACAATTCCCAAAATCGGCGACCAGATCTGGAAAAACATGATCTTCAGAAAGATTGTTTGCATCATAATAAATCACAAAATAATACGTTGTGAGGTACACGGTGCTTTAACTAAACTTGATCTTATAGATAATAAAATCTCAGCTGATAATTGTACAATTAAAATATCGTGTGTGAACGAGAGAGTATCGATAAATTGTAGTGGATGTATAACTTTCTTTAAGCAGTTCTCTTATTCAGTTTCACAATTTTGTCTCCCAACACTTGAAAAAGAAGGGCAAATCAGCTTCAATACTTACAATAATGATATGATTTTTAAGGACTTTTTGAAAGAGTTCGAATGGCTCACTAAGAAAATTGAACGAAATTCAATTCTCAACAAAGTTTTGGACACTTCTATTAGAGGAGTAGTATTGAGTATTCATAAAAACCAAGTAACGAATGCGGTTATCAGTGTCTATAGAGAAACAATAGACATAGAACTGCTTCCACTCCACTGTGTTGACCTAGAAGTATCGATAAAACTGGTACAAAATGAGTACATAACCGCGTTCTCGCTTCAAGCTTTCATCTCTGACGGCCTTCGTGCTCATCTTGTCTATGACCCGGTACAAAGAATTCTGTTGGGACAAGTGAAGGTGACATTTGGTAGGACTGTTCCAGCTGTGAGTGTGCTGCAATTGTTTCGAACTTCTACTACTTCTAGATCATATCAAAAACTGAAGCAAGCACTTGCAGAGGAATTTATAGACATTTTATCGTCCGATATAAAAATTACCCCTCAACCAGGCCTTATTGCTTCTCTCAGAGTCAGTATCAGCCTACCTTCGGCAGATTTCAAACAATATTTGCTCAGGCATCTTAGTATGGAGATGGAAGATGCGTTAAAGTTCAAGTGCGAAAACACTTATATCATGAACAGTTTTCATTTTGAGTACATTAGCCACCCGATCCCATCAAAAGACTCCTCTCATTTATGTACAATAATTCATAAGCTCAGTACCAAGGAGAATATGAGCTTAGATTTTGATTTTAAATCAAACTTGAAAGCAAATGTGGCTGCTGGACCTGATGGGGGATTTTTTAAATTGTGTTCTGCTATAGATTTTGCCCAAGCCCCTCTTCCTGAGATTCCCGAGTTTGACGTTAGTCTTCCACCTCTATTTGAATTGGAGTTAATTTCTGGTTTCATACAATTCCAGAAGAGCCCTTTTCAGCCTGCTGCGTTTGATGTCAACATCTTAATCAAGGAATGGTTGTTGTTAAGAGAACCGAACATTTTAGCTTCGAATATCAGTCTTAAAGCAACCTGGACATCTGACAAGGGGTCAAAACTCACTTTCACCGACTGTTTTCTCGTGTTTCATAACTACAAGTTTATTCTCAGCGGTGAGCTAACATACAAAGATGTTATAATCAAAGGCAGTTGCTCTACAGAATCTGACACTCTTTCTAAATCTCCCCCAGTTTACCTTCAGTCAATGCTGAATGAGTATACTCCTTCGTCTGCAATGGTAAAACCAGTCATTCCTACTGAAATTGGATTGCCTTCTATGCTAGTTGAACTGACAGAATTGCGTATTCACATTCAAGAACTGAGTGAAAGCTTCCGTATGAACATGGTAGTTGTCTCTCAACCTGTTTGGACTCTTGATTTTGGTGATCTTAAAATTCCTATATGTAAAATAGGTGGAGCTTTGGAGTGGAAAAGGTTGAAAACTAAAACAGATTACGAGGCGTATATTTATGGAACTGCTAAACTGTTTGGAAAGGGGGTGGAGATAAAAATGTTGTTGGAGGAAAGCGATAAAGATTCCATAATTTTTTTCCCGACCATCAAACATCTCAACTTCTTTCACTACAGCCAAGTAATTGATCATCTTCTAAACCCACGCGCAAGTGAAATAAAACGGTTTAATATTTATGATCCTAGTACCTCAGGCCTTTCAGAATTGGTTCCTTCTGTACTACAGGATATACATTTCACAGAAGCCTCAAGTGCTTTTAATTTTCAGCAAAAACAGTTCTTTTTCAGAAGTAAAGTCTCAGGATGGGGATCTGGGTCTATACTAATTGGTTTGTTACTTGATGACCAGCCGGACGATATAGATTACGTTGTCAGCTTGTGTCTTGATGGTGATATTTCATTTAGTAGGTTATCCAATGACAACACATCATTAGCATTTGTGGATGATTTGGTATGTTTGACAACAACAGATTTACTTATCTCTTCTGCAAACTTTCACCAATTACTAGATATTGCTACCAAATTTAAATCAATTTCAGAATCTTGGGTCGGAGAGAAACTTCCAGTATTACCTTTCTATGAATCCCTACTTGTAAGGGAGTCCAAGCTTGCAGAAAATAGCGTTGTGGTTGGGACAACAGTTTATGGAACAATAAACATTTCCCAATCTCAAGGTGTCATTTCCAACCTGTTACGTCTTGGAGACACATTACTGCCAAATAATCTCTTTATCGTGACTTTTATTGGAAGATCTGAAGCAAAAACAGATCTTATCATCAGTGCTTGGGTGCCAAAAATTTTGCTTTTTGGAATGCTCGAATTCTTGGATATTCGTTTACAATACAATGTTAAGAATCCCCAAGAGTTTGAGCTCGCAGGATTAATTGTTTTAAGTATGAACGGTCAGTCAGTGCTTAAATTTTGTGGAAAACTTCTTGTTAATTCCGAGAGTGCTATATTTAATACTACAAGTCGTGAGAATTCTGTGATTAATCCTTGTAAACTCACAGTTGTAGCTGAAAACCTTAATCTTGAACTAAAAATGCACCTGGAAGAAAAATATCCAAATGTGTTTGTGGGAGGGTATGTAAAAATTGAAGCTATGGAGCTTGCTTGCAAGTTCATTTTTGTTGGTATTGAATTCCAAGTGTTTGAAATTGCCTTAGAGGAAGGTCTACAACTTGCCACTGTATTGGAATGCTGCTCTGTTCATTGGACTGTTGGATTAGACATTATTGTGAAGGAAGGAAAATTGTACTATGCTTCTTCAGAATTCACTCTAGATCAGCTTGATTATAAACGTGGGCACAATATAAAAGCGACTTTGATGCTATTCAAACACTGTTTTGAGATGCTTGATGGAAACGTTGATGTGGATAAACATGATGCTGCTTTTGATGCAAGAGCTCTCCAATCAATAGATTTAGATTTTGCTAAACTAATTGGTGAAATCAAAGATACTGAAAGTGATACCGTTGTGCAGAGACATGACGGTCCTCTTTTATCTTATAAGGATAAAGCTCTAACTTTATCAACCGGATTAGAAATTCTCGATATTCCTTGCTCTGATGGAGAACTGAAATGCATGCCCAATAGTGATATATTGAAGGGTGAAATAAGATGTCTTAAGTTTCTTTGGACCAGTGAGCCAAAAATCCAACTTGAATGGAGCCAAAAAAATAGTTTCCAAATAACCGAGTTAAAACTTCTTGGAGATGTCCCAAAATATTCTTTGCTGAAACTGATTGAAGATGTTTCTAAAATCCAGGCAAATAGCATTTCAGGTACCTTATCATGGGACTGGGAGCTCTGTTTAAAAACAGTTTATAACGATAGCCCCAAAGACTATATAGCCTGTTTTATCATTTCGGGGAATATTAATGTCTCTGTCATAGAATTAATTGATAAAAAAAAATTCAAGTTGCCCAGTATGCAAATCTATTTGCCCAGAGATGATAACCACTCAAAGTTACTAAGTCATTATATTTTGGAAGACTTAAACCGCAACAGTAGCAGCTTTATTGGAGAATTATTGGATTTACTCGACCCAAACAAGTACTTCTGGATGTCACGACCAGATATACGGGCTAGTATAAAAGGAACAACGGAGTTAGTAGACATTGTAGCAACAAAATTCAGTGAAGATTCCGATCCTGCCGTAAAAAGTGAAGATTCCAAGTCTGCCGCACCTAAACGTACATATTGGAGAGGGATGTATTGCGTTTATAGTGGCTCTGCATTCATTATAGATAATAAAAGACGGATGGTTCTTGGTTATATTTGTCGTGGAATAGCAGGGAAAAAATTGCACAATGAGGATTATACTATTGAGCAATTTGGAGCTTTTGTTACAGTGAATGCAATTAGTAGTATGGCACATGAAATTCACAAACATCTAAAGTCATGTGTTGATGCTCAAAAATATAGAACAGAAGAATCTGAAGAGGTGCTTGATGACAGTCAGGAGTTACTTAAAGATTTGAAGAGTCTGAAAAGCAAAGCCAACGATCTCACTAAGACCTTGACCGTTGTAGCAGATGGTATACTGACTGTAACGGATGTCGATGTTGATGTTGTGAGGAATCGGAAAAAAGATAAATTTAGAGTTGTAGTAAAGTGGCTTACATACAATCCTGAAAAGAAGCAATTTTACACTGAAGACAAAGGCAAAGGAGATATTGAATATCATGTTAAGATATTGGCCGTGCGTATAATAAAGAAAAAGTTGGAAATGAATAATCTCTGTGATGATATCTTTACAATTAATGATGCACAGTGCACAACAAAAGAGTCAACTTACGATCCCTATCAAGTGAAAGTAAAAGCTTCTCTGGAAAGTTCGGTCTTAGAGGCATCTATCGCGCAAGAACGAAGTACTTTGCCCAGATACATTCGACTAGTGACTCCTTTTATTAAATTTAATCTTAAAGAATTAGTGTGCATTAATGTTTGCATTCAACCAAGAGTATCGTTACAAGTGAAAATGTTGCCTCCTGATAAAATAGTCGAACGTACTATTGAGAAAGAAAAAAACCCATTTGGTAAGGAATGGATGGACGCTATGAAGAAACAAATTGAGGCAAGCGGTCGACTACTAGATGTTACCATTAATGGGAAAATGATGTCCAAGCAACATATACCCAATGTATATTGTGAAAGCAGCGATTTCATTGAATTTACAACTGATTATAAGCTTGACACAGAGAACCTGACAATTACAGGTACCATAACACCTGTGAACGAAGCGCAGTACTACATAGTGCAGTTGGTTGATACAACAAACCAAACAGTCATTATGAAACAGTCTCTATTGTGTCCTTCTCGGACAATTAAATACGTTCTTAAAGCACTATGTAATGACTTTCCTGAAACTTCGTCTGGTCCTTACTGTGTGTCTATTCTCCCTCTCAATCACGATAAAGCAGCGTTATCTTCTTTTGTCAACTCAAAGCTGAAGATTGTTCGGTATAATTCACCTGAATACCTGCTCGTTGAACTTCCTAACTTAGATCGATCGGAAACAAATGTTAAGTTGAAGTGGAGACGTCCATCTTCTGAAGAAAGTCTTGCAGATGAATCTGAACCGTTGCCTAGTAATGACTATTCATTTCACCTTACAATAACTGCTTATGCTGTGAAGTCAAGACAAGTTGACCAAACTCTGCCAACAGGAGGTCAGCATAAAAAATCCTTAATTAAAGAGGACTCTAAAAGTATTGAGATCAACACTCAAGTCGTTCACCATGATTTTAACTTATCTGATCTTCTAAAAAGCACCTCAAAAAGTCTCAAGCACCAAAATGGAGTTATATTTCGGTGCAAAATAGTCACTATAGGCAAACCTAAAAGTAAATTGCATTCCAAACTACAAAGTATGCCTAAGTTTTTTCCAGATTTCATCTTGCTTTCCCCTCCAAAGAATATGAAAGTTTTTACCCGTAAAAAAAGAGCTGAACTTCATATTAGCTGGGAATATGTCCCACATGCTATTGGCTACAGACTAGAGATAGTGGTGACGAAATCTCAAGAGAAAAAAATGTCGAAAGATTTCAAATGCGGAGCTGGAGGTAGCGGTCTAGCTGTTCTTTGTAAGAATGATTTTAGGGACATCCCCTGTGCTGATGTGGATGAAAGTTATCAGTTGCGAATGTACTCTTTAGGTCTAGGCGAAGATCTCATTCGATGTGTAGAACCGACTGTTTTAAAGAGTCCAGATACGTTGCATGTTATACCAGCACAACTTGGCTACTTGCAGGAGAAGAAGATCTTACGAGTCACATTTGGGTTCCAAGGTAAGACCAACCAATCAATTCTAAGGACAGTAACTAGTGCAATTTACAAAGGTTTTGAAACAGCCGTGAAATGCACTGTGGGATTATACCAAAGCTCAAGTGTTATGGACAAACCATCAAGTTTATTGATAAAGGATGTTCGGTTTAAAATTAGTGATGGTGAAAGTGTTGAAGATTTTGCGCTTGAGGAAATTCACCAAAAACTACAATCGGGAAGTGTGATTACTGCGTGGGTTTGTTCCTTAAGCCGAGCAAAGTTTATTTTAGGATTGCCACAAGAAAAAATTCTTGTGTTAGAATCCCCAATATTGAAAACGTCATTCACCTATCATTTAGATGGTTCTATACATCAAATGAAAGTTGTTTGGTCGGATATCCCAGGGTCCGTTAAGTATGAATACGTTTTTCGTCTTTTGAAGGACAAGGTAATATTAAACAAAGAAACAAATGAAACCAAAATTTTAATTGATTTCACTCAGGCAGAATACAAGTGTTTACTAAAGCAGCTACTACTGGGAAGAGATAATCACTGTCAGCAATGTCGACTCTATGTGACAGCTCTTGGAGATCCGAAGCAATTACTAATAAATGCTCTCGCAATGGATGTCCACACACTTAACTACATGATTATCCCTTCTTCTAAAAAGTTGATTGTTTTTGCTACAAATCAGCTACAAAAAATCTGGACCTCATTCCTCTGCACCAATCCTGTTAAGCTAACTTTTGATCAACATACTACGAAACAAAAGCGATATCTTGTGTATAAATCAGTCCAGAAATCAATCCAGAAATCCATCGCTGAGAAACCCGACATCAACAGTCCATTCCCAAATATCAGAATTCCAAAAAGACTGAGAGAAAAGTTCTGGAATGAGGCAAGCTTGGTGACTGATGGTAAGTAGCATAATTAATTATGCTCTATATGTATGTACAATATAAGAAGAAATAATTATCGGCGGTAGTTTAATTTGATAGTCGCTCAAATAATTATAGCTAAGCCTTTTATACCCTCGAAATATACCTGCTATACGGTATGGTACACAAGAATGCATGCATGCATCTGTACTGTGTTTATATTCACATACAGATAAGGAAAGAGAATCACATACAGATAAGGAAAGAGAATCAGCTCATCAGTTGGACTTTCTTTACTGTCGAGATTTATTGGCAGATACCACACCCAAGTCCTCTCTTAGAGTTAATCCATTTGCAGAGCCTTATTTTGGAGCCAAGTATAATGGAAAATCAAACCTAAAATCCTTCGGTGTCAGTGAATTACAACTTTTGCTCTACACAAGGTTAGTAGTAGATAATTACGGTGGCCCAGAGAGTTCACACATGTACGCTAGTGGACAGTACGATTAACCTTCGCTAGTGAAGAGTACGATTTACCTTCGCTAGTAGAGAGTACGATTTACCTTCGC
>VSKX01042011.1_pt1 | contig 11606 bp, 10 predicted proteins | sample 4799481 | NCBI WGS metagenome assembly VSKX01 (sample SAMN12179537, study PRJNA552185) | sponge metagenome | biome: deep-sea hydrothermal plumes; feature: spots directly above weak diffusing fluid; material: sea water; isolation source: sponge from the Swan site of a hydrothermal vent ...
ACTGTACAAACTATAATTTAAATAATTAAGGCCGAGGGTTCAGCACTTCAGTGCTCTAGTTTATTAGGTTACTGTGTTGTATTACTGGAAACAAGCTGATTTATCAAAAACAACTTTATTAAAACAAGCTGCTCCAGTCTGTGCTGTTAAAATGTACAGTTTATTTATGAAACTTAAAATTTAATAGCACGTACTATGCCATTCCCATGATAATTATGTATAGTGTTGATAAAGTTTCATAATAGGCTCGATCCCATTATCATGTTGGTGATCGTATAGATTAGAGTGATGGTGCATACCACCTCCATATGCATATTGTGCACTGCAGATTAGCAATGACAGTGTTCAATAATCTATTACTGAGATGATTTTATTTCGATCTTCGCATTTCCTTAAAATCTATCAGAACCGTTTACTATAGCGACATAGTTGCATGCAGTGGCATATGGTTGATTGATCAATCCTCTTCCATGCACTGAGTCCTTTGCTGTTGGTGCCCGTGTTTAAGCCGTTTTTAGAGCTCGAGTTTCTTTTGGTTTTTCTCGTTTACTTTCTTATAGTGGTGCTTTTTCCGCGGTTCTTTTAGTGTTTTTCGTGTTGTTTGCCGTTTTTCGCGGTTTTCAGGCGTTTTTAGAACCGTTACGTTTTTTGGCGAGTTTCTTTTGGTTTTTCTGGTTTGTTGACCTCAGAGCTTCCAGCTAGCGCACTGCATGTACAATGTTTTATTAATTCTACGACTTGAGCACACTATATACTTCACAGCATAATCCCAAATTGAACATTCAACTTAGTAATTAAATTTTTATTGTTACACAGGAGTTATGGAAGATCAGTAGCTATGACAGGAAATGTTCAGCAGGATACAATGAACAGAAAGTTAAAACCTATGGTAAGCCAATTTATTGAGTACGTATGTATGTGTGGAAAAAAAGCATCTAATATTCTGTTAATCTCAAAAACAATGCTTTGAGGAGCCTCGCTTGGTATGTCACAGTGTTCTTTCCGATGTCAATGGAGTCTTGTTGCAGCGGTTGTTCTGTTGCAGCTGGTATGCTCCGCCCATAAGCTGTAGAGAACATAAATCACAGCTTAACCAGAGGATTACCCTGCAATTATCACAATTACACAAAAGTAATCGTAGAATGACTTATTTGCATTTATATTGTAGATTGCGTGTGAACATACACATACACACACACCTTCACAGTGCTCAAAGAACTGAGTGATGTCACGAGCCACATCATCCTTCAGCATTATCATGTGCTTGGACTGTACAGATAAACAATCATTAGTTTTACAGATCTACGTATCTTTACAAATGTCATAGCCTCACCATGTTTACTATCAGAGAACAAAAGCATCTCTTAGCGTAAAACCAAGTGTCGGTGCCGAGCTGAATATAAGATTTTATGGGAATAAAGTCTATGTATATATGTACATGTACCTTTTTATTGTAAGGCTCTAAACTCTTCATGATTCGAGCCACTCCAAACTCATAATTACCCTTAGCACAATACAGGGTGCTGTGCGTATGTGTGTGTGTGTGGGGGGTAAGTATATGTACATGCATGCGTGTGTGCATAGTAGCCTGTGAGGGTAAATGTGCATGTTTAGTGGGAATGTATTATGTGTATGGTGTGTGGATACATAATAGAGCTTACCCTATCACAAGGTTCACAATGCACAAGTGGTACAACTTCTTGTCGGGGTCTTCATACGAGAGCTCTTCCTATAATTGTACGAGAGCAAAAGTCATGTATGAAAATCGAGTAGCTACAGCCGTGATAAGAGTAGTAGCAAAGTCTACTGATCATAATTATAGGCATAACAATTATAATTATGCAGACACATCGTTACCTCCTCTTTCTCAATCTTCTTCATAATCTCTTCAGCCTGGAGAACAGAAGATAGTACAAGCGTACAATAGTCTCAGAACACACACACACACACAATAAACAATTGCAAACTGCGCTTTGAGAATTTAGGTGGATACTTTGGAAAAATCTCGATCCCCATCCCATAAAAAGATCCCTCCCCTCCCCCCAAATTTGTTCAACTGGATATCTTCTACACTGACTCTGAGTGAGTATTGCATACCTCTTCAGTGTGACCAGTCATTATGTAGGAGACACACAGGTTGGCCAGAATGATAGCACTCACTCCTACCAGCTGTCGACGGAAAACATTAAACCATGAGCTATGAACATACAGACGAAACACTCACATTGTCAAAGTGCTTCTTCACAATAGACTCATAGAACCCAGCTGCTTCCTTGAATTTAGTTTCCTGTAAATTATCAACACACAATTATAAAAATTGTGAGTTTGCATAAGAGGATATGTACATGTACGTACACACTAAGACATTCTTAGCTGACTGACTAAGCAAGCATTCGTGCCTATATAAATTACACTGTGTATAGTGCACCTGCACCGGGATCCAATTAGAGTACCGGCGCACACGTACATAGCGTATAGGGAGAGTGTTAAGGTTAGATTGGGTTCGGGGTAGGGGATAAAACAAAACAGTAATCGGTTTTTGGCCACAGCTACGGTTTGGTACGAAGGTTGCGTCGTGGACTGTAGAGCTGGAGGTATCAGGTTCGATCCTCAGTTGTTTCCTTAGTAGTTGCAAAATATCTAAGTACTGCCGGTACTGCAAGATTAATAATCGGATCCCGGTGCGGTGCACTATACACAGCGTATAAATTATACTGATTGATAGTGCTCGGCAGATGCCACCTCTCATGGAAATGTTTCTAGACAGATCTCTGACCAAACTGGTGAACAATAGGTAATAAGCTACGTACCCGAGGCAGCTACATGCACCGTATTTCCTTGATTAGAATGCGCACCCCGAATAGAACGCGCCCTTGAATAGTGCACGCAGCTAATCTGGCACGAGTGTAATAAAACGCGCACTTGGAGCTGAAATTAATACAACGCGCGCGTTCTAATCAAGGAAATACTATGTACGCATACATGTACGTACCTGCATGAAGAGAACGTGTGCTACATTGAGTTTCCACACGTCGTGCTCACTGCAGAACTCGACACTCTTCCTAAAGATGGTCTCCACTTGAGCGTAGTCTTCCTTCTCCCAATAGATTTTGGCCTGGGCCATCAGTACAGGAATGTAACTGTAGGCAGTGACAAAGAAACAACTCACATACATGTACACAAAATAACACTCTTCAATCTGTACGATAGCGTTTGTCTCGTATATAGAATCTGCTATATCACACTATATAATGAACAATTGGAAATCAGAAAGTGTCGGCAATCAATCTATGTACACCGCAATTTACTTCTAAGTAAACACTAAAGTCTTAGATGCCAAAGATTATGCGTGTGCACATTGTATGTATTTCAGAAGCTTAAAATGGCTCCTTCAAATGGTGCATTCAAATTAAAATAATGAGTTAAACCACTTAAAGGAGCAAATTATTGGTGATCAATGTTGAGACAAACAGCTCATGGTTCTGTAGTTGGCTATGCTAAGCTCAGATTTATTCACCCCCAACTGTTACTGTGCTCCTCTCACTCCTATTCACTCACCACTCTAGAGTGTCGTCGTACTCCTCCACCACTCTCTTGACAGCATCGTCATCATGATTGTGACGATGCTCTTGGACCTGCTTGGTTAGCTTACGCAGTCTCTCAGTGTGATTAGTAGCCAGAGAATCAAACTTGCGGAATGCCTATAATATATACACGCATGCATGGTCTGAATCGGGTACTTCCGACTAATATTCCAGGACATTGTGCATTCATGAGTAAAAATTGATGTACAAGCAGTTGGTACGTACTATTTGTGTGCAAGAATATATAGGCATTGAAATTACACACATTTAGATTCAACATAGCAACAAATGTGCAGAGTAAACCTGGTTCACAAATATGACGCTAAATAACGCAAAGCAGATGTTACGCTGGAATAGAGCTAATTCGTGGGTAATTGACGCTACTGATGCTACAGCGTCATAATTATTGTGAACACACGGTTTTAATCTAGGGTAATAATTAAATGTACTTGCTCTCAGCGCACCTCTTCAGGGGAAGTCTGTTGAACAATCTGTGCGTCAAGGAAATCCCAGAGGTAAGGGGAGAGACACTTGTAGGTGAGGTGGGCATTCTCTGCTAGCACGTCAGCAGCCACGTCAAAATACTGGTATGTAGATAGAAGCAGTTACACATACAGTCATGTACGCACATATCATCAGTAGGTACTAGCTATACTGGTATGTAGATAGAAGCATACAGTCATATACATATTATATCAGTAGGTACTATAGCTATCGCAAAAGTGAGTCGTCTCCAACGTAACTGGGATAACTACACACATACATTACAATTTTATTACACTTTGTGAAATATAGCTTACAGACGTCTACCACAAACATTAAATGCAAGAGTACATAGACCTTGAAGATTATCTAGAAACACAAACACAGACACACCTCATGCTTGACATAGAGCAACAAGAGGTTGGGGAAGGTCTCTGGAGGACAGGGAATCTGCTGGAGTAGAAACTGGAGCTTCTCAAAGCTCTGAGTGGGACTCTCATCAATGTTCATGAGGGCTTGATTGTGCAGTGTCACTGGATCGAGCTCCTAGGGTGGAGAAAAAGGACGTATGGATCAGGCTTGTGGAGGTGGGTTAACGCAATATAACTATTATCACATGATGTAACCTTAAACACACAAGCAAACGGTTCAAAATATTACATAACCTAAAGTACATGGAAATAAACTTTTTGTACATTTGCACTCAGCAATAATAATTATTGTTGCACTTGGAATATATTAACAATGTATAATCGAGAGCGTACAGGTGTACCTCTTCAGATCGAGGGGGCATGTCAGTGAGTGCCTCTTTAGCGGCATCGTCTGAAGTGAGGGGGAGCGGATATCATAATTATCAACAACAACAATTGCTTACAATTCTTGAGCTGGTACTCAATCGCTGCCTTCAGATTGAATGTCTCAATGAGTGCAGTCTCACGGAGAACCTGGTGTAAGTAAAAATACAAGCACACATTTTATGTAGTACGTACGTACGTACGTACTGTACGATACCAAGTGTGCTGTTAGTATCAATTCCAAGCAAACGAAAAATCAAGCATAAAGGGGTGCGCAATGGTGACTAGCAATGACTACAGTGACGTGTATGTACTACACTCACAACTGTGTTCCCTACACTCCTCACGTCCACACCCTCAGTCTGCATACCCACACTCAACTCTGTACACAACAACACAACAAAAGAGCTCACTCTCAATAACAAGCTCAAACACAGGATTTTGGAGTTGAAAGTCACTATCTGATATCAGAATGCACACTACGCAAGAGAGAGTAATGTTGTCGTGTGTAGCACTAAAGGCAGGTTTATAATACGTAGGATGCTGGAGTATACATAGCATCGTAGCATCAGTTTATGCTATTCTAGTGTACAATGTTAGTGTTTTGATTATTAACCAGCCTTAATACTGTACAATTAAGAGACTGTGGACATGCAATGCAATACAGTGTAGTATTATTATACCTGGATACTCTTTGATCCCTCTCTCAATGATCTCAGTGATGTACTTGAGAGCAGCAGCGTACTCTTTGAGCATGTAGTGACACAGAGCTATACAGTAGCAAGTGTCTGCATTGTAGCCCATCACTTGGAGCACTTTGTTAAAATGGCTACAAGCTTCGCTGTAACGCTTCTCCTACAAAAAAACATATGTACATAGTATTCAAATAATTGTGTCGGAAATTTTTAGCACTCGTTTAGTATTAGGTCACTGTCACAGCTAGGGAATGCACTGTATCATGTGATAGCGAAAAAGAGATAGTATTGATGAAAGCACCTACATGTGTATAATTATTTTTCAAGCGGTACATCTATCCAAGAACAGGCCAATATACAAGACTTAGTGCAAGTGTAGTGTTTGTACAAGCACCTTGAATAGTACGCAGGCCATGTTAAAGTCAGTGTCCATGTCATCAGGCAGACATTGCTCAACCAGGGTCTGCACAACAAAGACACCGTTAGTTTGTGTGTGTGCAAGTGAGGCCAATCGATGAAAGTACCTTAGAATTGGGTAAATCTTCCTCTGCATACTTGATAGCTGCTTGAAGCTTCACAATCTGTGATAATCGCACACACACATTCCCACAGAGTCAATTTAAAATAAGAGCTCTTTACCAAAGGTGGGGAAGACGAGGGGAACAAAACATTTATGGGGGGGGTAAAGGTATGTACATAGCTAAGAAATTCTAAGGGAGGGGGTGAATATTCTTTTTTGCCTCCCCTAAAAATCCTTGATACTGTATAGCGGGTAATTTTGGTATGGTGGAAATTTTCGTATAAATTATTTCGTATTGCAGAGCATCATCCGAAAATTAAAACTACGATAAAATTATTATAAATGCGAAATGCGCAATAGGCAGTACGTAACCAGTACGTAAGCATTAAATCCTGTACGAAAATTTAAGAGTAGGAAATATTAAACTGGGTAGTTTCATACGAAATTTGCACCGACGAAATATACCCGCAGCGCTATACGGTAGCTAATAACAAGGAAAAAAGATATTCTTTCCTATATTGAGCGAATAAAGGATTGGGGGACTTCACTGTACCTTTGGGTGATAGACAGGGTTCTCAATCTGGCAGGAGGCCTTCATAGCCTCAGGGAGGGAGCCAGCCTTGTACAGAGCCTGTGGTCAATGAATGCACTCAATGTAAAATAGTGTAGCTGTCAGTGCTGAGTCTATCGCTAGCTCACCTGTGCATAGTAGAGCTTGTAGTCATCAATGTCAGGGTGTAACTGCATGAGCTGCTCATAGCTGAGGAGAGTGTGTATGCACATTCAGAACAGTCTAACAGTCGCGTTTAAAAGTGAAAGTCACTCAGGTGTGTTTAACTAGACAAGTGGGTAGGAAGGAGGAGAGCATGTAATGAAGCTCATATCGCTCCAATGGGAGACTCTAGAGCTAGCAACCTACATGTAAAGCAGGCTACAAAATTATTATATTATTGAATCGAGCTCTCAGTGAAGTTAAAATCACCCAAAAATAATGATTAGCTCTAGTAAAAAATAAATTGTCAAACTGTTATTGTACCGGGGAACCTGGCAGTTACATGGAAGCTATCAGTTATTCAAATATGGATGATGTATTATGTACGTATACTCACCAGTCTGCTGCTGAAGTGAAGTCCTGCAAATGAAAGTGGCAGAACCCAAGTAGAGAGAGAGCAGCTCTGGACTTGGGGTGCTGCTCGAGCTCCAGATTTAAGATTTGCACCACTTCACTATAGCGACGCTCTTTGATCTGTGATACAACGTACAGTCATGCACTCCTGGTGCGTACAGTAGTACTGTACAGTACATAGCTGACTAGCCATGTGTGAGAACATGCTTAGCAACATACATACCTAGCAACAGACAAAATGCTCAAAAAGCTGGAAACATAGCTAAATTAGAGTATAAAGTTTTACCATTCCATAGATGGTCTGAGTGTATTGTCCTTCTGGTACTCTCAAGTTTGTCATCTCTTTAGTTGATTTGATTTTGTTTGCCATAGAAACAGGGTGGAACCTAACTGCCCCCTATGAATATCATTATAAAATCATTTTGCCACGTGGATATGGCCGACTTGTTTGGCAAAATTCTGTCTCTCTGCAAGCGTCGTGGGTTTCTTATTGAGCTGCAGCGAGGACTGGAGGGTCGCTATGTGTATGGTCCTTTGGGAGTTGAATTGAAAAGGAACATCGTGAATGAGTGGTGAGGCTGGCTGCAATCTGATCTGCATGCAAACTTGTAAGCTAAATGCCGCGGTTGTTTATCGAGGCCGAGGGCGGTTATCAACTGAGGTGCTTAGTAAAATCTAGCTAGGCGTGGTCTGGCCTCGAAAAAATAGGAGGCCAGGTTGCAATTTCCAACTGTCCAACATTGTACAGCACCAATCAGAATGCAATTTACGCTTGGTGATTAACCAGCATGTGTATCTATTATGCATGCCATAACTAGGTATAGGTGCAGTGACGGGAAGAGGGTTTCTTGCAATAGATTGAGATCGAGTCGTCATAGTGGTCTTGACTACGTTTTTTTACGTCATCAGTACAAGTCGAAATAGGCTTGCAACCTGGCCTCCTATTTTTTCGAGGCCATGCCACGCCTAGCTAGGTAAAATCATAGGCCTGGTCTCGAGACTAGTAATTTGAAAAGATTGGAAACGCATCACTGGCCATTCACTTCTACAGTGCTTAGATTCTGAAATGTGCATTCAAGCCTTCGTGACTGCCTCACGAGGGAGTTAGTAAAGAAGTAAAAACGACGGATTATGACCATTATAGTCCTTTCCTAACACTTAGAAGCACAATTTAAGCTCAATTTTGCTCATCTAGCTTGCACTAAGCATGATGCCCATGTACATTCCACAAGCTGGCAGTCATGAAGGGTTGAAGTAGTACATTCTAGACGTTTGTTTTGCTGGTTGTAATAGTGTTATGAGTGCAAGACTCGGCTGTAAAATGAACCCTGAAATGCACTGCGTGCAATTATCAGCAATTAATGTAAAACTTACAAATGTTAAATTAAACCCCCCCCCCCCCCCTCAACCTTGTGAGGTTGTTGTAATGGTATTTCCAACAAAGTTAGTATTTCTTGCAAACATGATCGGTTGTTTTGTTAGGTGGCATGCAATAGTGACTTCATCCAGCAATGTACATGGAATCAATTCCTCGAAGACATTTTTACCACACCAAGGTGCAAAAGTGAGTAATTTTCACAATGATTATCGTTCATACAGTGTGTGCCATTGTAGGATGCAGTCAATGATAGCAGCCTGGGTGGAGAAGTTTTAACGGAAAAAGATGGTGCATTAATTAATTTTTGGTAAATAATGATTTTTGTTGCTGCACTAGAAATGATGTCTTGTGTGTTTGAAACCGCCAAGTGCCTGAATCTGAAACCTCCATTTGGCATTGCCCAAGTTGGTCAGTCCAGTGTTCACTGGTGTTTAAAGTTGAGTACTGTTTCTCACTAGGTCGAGTACGTAAGGGAGAGAATGGAGAGAATTCCTCTGCACAAATCTCTTCCAACAAGCAAGTAGCGCTTTAAAATCTGAGTGTAATAGTGCAATATGCACACACCTCATAAATATACGTGCACTTGAATCTAAAACAAGCCAGTGTAGCAATTTGATTGATATTATGGCAGTGTATTTAATTAAGAGTATCTGTATGTAATTATAGCTAGTTGTCAGGTTAAGTGCTCGTTTTACTACCAATAATGTAGTTAATGTATAACTTTGGTCGTAACACAGACAACACAATGTGTTTCCATTCCTTTGATGTACGTAGTACTTATCTATCCCTATAATTATTCCCAGGTCTTGTGATGATGGGAGGTTGGGTGTGGAGTTCCTCTGCTCCCCTGCCGAGGAGAGGAAGTGGTTCTCACACTGGCACAAGAACCGACTCAGATGGTGGCGGAAGGTACAGCTATAGCTGTGGGAAGTACGGTACTGCTAATCCGCGTGTGGGCTTTATTTATTGAGTGTCCTATAAAAGAACTTAGTATGTACATGTACGGTGTATAATTAGAAAAGAAATCTTGTTTCTTGACTTTTTGGCAATTCCTATACTTTTAACATTTTTAATGTTTTTGAGTCTAGTTAATAATTATTGTTGTTGCCTTTCAGTTTTCCAGAAATCCAGAACGGTTCAGTGTGGGGGAGGGGGGAGCCCCTAAACAACAGTGCAGTGTGCAGGTACTTCTAGAGACGGTCCGAGATGCATGCACAAATCCTTACAAATCTCAGCATCACCCTGCAATGAATTTTGCTGTATCGGCAAGCGCTAGATTCGTGCTTCTGGGTTGCAACTGCATACCGGTCCATGCCTTGTCCTTTGAAAAGCATACTTATAGTGTTTTCTGTGCGTTGAAATAGTTACTAAGACTAGACTAAGTATATATAGTCACTAGCTTTGTTCAACAAGCCTGTGTTGTTGTTTTTCACCTGTGTATAGTCACGTTATCGATGTGTCGACGTTTTATATTTATGATTATGTATACAGTATGCATTTCCGTGGGGTGATCAAGATGTGGAGAGCATTAACAATGAAGGCAGTAGCGAATGGACAAAGATGGCGAGTGATAATCTCTCTCTGGTCTCTATGGCAGCAGGTGTGGACAGAGGTAGGCCCTTGTTGAAAACTCCTCTCTATAGTTAAAGTCTAGGGCTGTGCTTACTTATATTCTTGCAAAAGATCACACGAAAATTATTGCGTTGCATATACACTATGTGAATTGTCAGTGTCTTAAGTTAGAGCAGATTAAAGGCGTGTTCACAATACGATGCAGTGCGAGCTCTGTTGGGGGCTTCACCTGCATTTTGAATCCTATTCTTGCGTTAACGCGTCTACCGTGGAGTCGCCTTAATAGAAATGATGATGTTACTGTATAACTTCTGGTGATAGCGTAGAGAGAGAATAAGTACCTTATCTTCAGCTATGTGGGCCTACCTGTGCGATGCTTACAGTGAGGTAGAGAGACCCCAAGTGTCAACAGCACACACAGTAAGACAATTCTTATTATCATAATAATATTATAGTAATCTTGCTGTGCAGGTACTCAAGTTACACGTGTCACTGGCACCATATAAAGTGGCAGTGTTACCAACGGATGAGGACAACACCAAACTCTGCATGGTAAACGATGTTAAAAATCAGTGAGCATAGGATATTTTTTTATACACCTAAAGCGACCCTGGAGTTTACGTATTATATCTAGTAGCGTCAAAAACACTCAAGCGTTTCCCGATGCAACTGTTGCTACGTAAGCTCCAGCGTCATAGTGTGAACCAGGCTTGATGCTCCAGGGTCGTATTGTAAATCAGGCTTGATGCTACTGACGCTACACAAGCTCCAGCGTCATATTGTGAACCAAGCTTGATGCTACTGACACTACGTAAGCTCCAGCATCATATTGTGAACCAGGCTTTTACTACTTATCTCGGCCCTGAGTAGCTCTATTTATGGTACAGTGTACTGTTGCTAATTTCTCTGTAAAATTAACTTACTCCGTATTGAAGCAAACTCTCTCCTCTAGCTGTTCCTCTTTAGTACTGCTCTTAGCTAGTATACTGCTACCTTGATACTGTCTGGCAGGTTATATCAATGGGACAGTCTATCGCTACCATAAATTTTGTTTGCAGCACCCACCTGCCCACAGCACAGATCTAGTTTGTTTAACTGTCTTATCTCTTCCTCCCACAAGTACAGCCATGCGCCATCCCACACACTCTTTATCTCTGGCCTCCTCCAGGCTAGTGACCAGACAGCCTCACTTTAAACAGACCAAGGCTCGTGTGTTTTATGTACAGTCCCTTACAGAAATGTGAAGTGCGCTACATGTGTGCAGCGCATAAATGCTGCACACATGTAATCTAGTTATGCACATATCCAGCATATCTTAGGCATGTATGCTGCATGTATGCTACACCTTGATATTTGGCCACATGCGCAGAACAAGCGCAGGATGAGTGCGAAGAGAATTATGTAGCATGTGTGCCACATACGTGTGATATGTATGCAGACTGCATCCATGCTGC
>VSKX01005017.1_pt1 | contig 11603 bp, 8 predicted proteins | sample 4799481 | NCBI WGS metagenome assembly VSKX01 (sample SAMN12179537, study PRJNA552185) | sponge metagenome | biome: deep-sea hydrothermal plumes; feature: spots directly above weak diffusing fluid; material: sea water; isolation source: sponge from the Swan site of a hydrothermal vent ...
CTAGATTAGAACCTGAGTCTAATCGAATGAATGTTTAATTACTGACGTTACTGACACTAGTCTACGTACGAAAAAGCTCTAGCGTCATAATTATTGTGAACCAGGCTTGATGCTACTGATGCTCTATAAGCTCCAGCGTCGTATTATTGTGAACCAGGCTTGATGCTACTGATGCTATGTAAGCTCTAGCATCATAATTTTATGAACTTTCGCTTTTGTGAGACTGATCAAATTAATACTCAATAAATAATTTCTAGCATATTAATTGTTTCTTCCGTGTAGATCGACTGATGTTCCTTGGCTCTTCGTTGAACAGTACTGCAATGATCGGTAGTAGCTTCAGCATACCATGTACGGTCAACGAAAATGCCACAACTAATGTCCACGATTTCTCTCTCACGTGGTATTTCAGACAGCTGGACTCTACTGAAAGCGTGGCGATATCCGATGATTCTCGACACAGTATTGAGAATGGAGTGTTGACTGTAACGAGTGCATCGTATCAGGATGCTGGTGTGTATACGTGTCGAGGGAACAATATCGTGGGAACAAACGAGCAAGATAATTTTGTTGTCATTGAAGGTAAGCTGAAATTAATGAACAACGATATGTTTACGAGAAGCCATTTTGTCTGTGTATGGATGTACGTACCTTTTGTGGGGGGGAAACTGTGGGAGAGTGGTTCAGCTATTGAGGCAATCAAGCTTGCTTGTAGTGCTCAATACATAACCTAGTCATTCAAGTGGCCTATTTGCAGGGATGCTTGGGAACTAACTATAATCAATGTGTAAACATATTTGTCTAGGATCCTGGGTGATTCACTATTGTAACAGGATACCACCTAATTGCTGTGGCTGAATAAAGCAACCACTTGCCTAAGTATCAGCAATTCCTTGCTGTTGATCCAACAGGCTGTGTCTCTAACAAAAGCAAACATAAACAAACCATTTACTAGTGAAAGCAAAGTAACTATATAAATTTTCAGCTTAGAACTTACGCACTGTACTCTAAACGTCCTAATTATTGAACCAGTCTCGGTTGGTACGCCCTCTTTTATAACGCGTTTATACCACCATGATTATAAGCTTTTTTCTACATTGTTTCAATTATTTTTACTGGTTCTAATTTGACGTTTAGTGTATCTTTTTAGAAGATAATGCTTATAGCTAGTGTAAACAAGTACTGCATGGCTTAAATTGCTGGCTGTGTGGTGTAATGTATGTTCCACAAGTGTTTTAGTTTGGTGGTAGTATATATAGTCTGCATGTGGAATCAAATGCCCATAGCTAGGTTATATCAAGAGTGTATATTAACTGTTAATACACTATCCATGAATGCTCCACATAACTCAATTGGTACTATTTAAAAGGTTCACGTAAACTTCTCTTTTTCAGTTTTTTAAATGTGCTAGGTGAAATAACTAAAACTGATATAACGGAATATCAGTGACTTGTGTACAATTGGTTCACCCTCTCTACCTTGAATGTTGAATGGGTCTCTTCAGCACAAGCCATCTGGCAAATGGTGTTTTTAAAAGTTAAGAGTTATCTGTTGGGTAAACTTTCAAGAAGCAATTTACTTCAAAATTACTATAACTGAGTTAGTGTTGGCTAGAAGGAAAGCTTCAGGTGCGATTGAATTAGACTGGCAAGTGGGGATTAATTAACCATTTGAACAGCTGAGGTTGGAGTGATTATGGCACCTGGAATCAATCAATTTCCACCAAAACATCAATTTTGCCAACTCAATTACACACTCTTACAAATATCAAAACTAAATTACACACTCTAACCTCTAATAGCCTCTCAGATGTGTGTAAGATTTTTAATTTTCACAAAAATACATTTTTGCTAATGATCCTTTAGTGGGCACAAACCTATAGTTCTTGAAAATGGAGCAAGGACATGAATATGAGCAAATTTTTTTAAGTGTGGATAAAGCCTGCATGTTATGATGCTGGAGCCTACGTAGCGTCAGTAGCATCAGCGTTGCATAATTATTGTGCCAGGCTTTAACCAACCTAAGCAATAACGGACGGGATATAATACTCTCAAGAGGTACTGTACACTTCATATTGCTCCTCTAAAAGGTCAAGGTAGAAGGTAGTACCAGTATAGTTAGTTGTGATAGGGACTGAATGATGTCAGTGTTGCGTTACGTACTGTCTATTGTGAACTAAAGACGGGTAGGGATCTTGGCAATTTCGTTTTTATGGTACTAATTTTGGCGATTTGCACCCAAATTCACCAAATTCAATACAACATAATTAGAAACGCAGACAAAATGTTTTATTAACGCAGACAAAATTTAGCGATAATCACGAAATCGCTAAAATTTGCTAAAATCAGTACCCGTTTATAATAGTAACAATAAGGTATGCTTTAGTTAGAAGACCAGTTACATATTATGGTCACAACAATTGCAAAGCTCCTCACTGGACCAGTATTAGGCTTGATAGGGACTGAACAATGTCAGTGTTGCGTTATGTAGTGTTATTATTGTGAACTAACTGAGCAGAATACTCTCAAGAGCTACTCCTCTAAAGGTCAAGATAGAACACGCTGTACCAGTATTAGGCTTGATATGTACTGAACGATGTCAGTGTTGCGTTATGTAGTGAGAACTAACTGAGAAGAATATTCTCAAGAGCTACTCCTCTAAAGGTCAAGATAGAACACGATGTACCGGTATGGTTAGGCTTGATAGGAACTGAATGAGGTGAACAATGTAGTTAGTTGGCATTTTCCATCCAGCCTGAACAATGTCATCCCACAGAGTGATTGTTGTTAATTAAATTAGCTAAAGCCTTCTCTTAATTGCATAAGTTTGAGCTAAATACAGTAAAATCTCTAATAAAGAATTCTCTCAATAGAGGGCACTGTTGTCCAAATAACAACTCGTTGTACAAATACTCTTTGCATGCATGTGAACATTATTATACCGTATAGCGGGTATATTTCGAGGGTATAAACTTTCGCGGAATGACCGTTTGAAAGGTTTTCGCGGATTTATTTTTCGCGGAATAACAGCCTTTCTACATCTTGCACATGTGCTATGCATGCGATATTAAATTCGTGGGTATAAATTTTCGCGAAAACCGTGAACATTTATACCCTCGAAATATACCCGCTATACGGTACGTCATTGTCTTAGCAACTACGTTTCTCGTATCATGTGACTTGACCCTTTACAAAAATCACACTGCCTGCCAAACTATGCGGTACTGTGAACATATATAGCTCGAGGTATATACCTAGAAAAGGGTTTACCTGAATAGAATAGCTATAAGAGTAAGCTGTCAGGAATGTGCAGTTTCCTTCACTTTGTCTGCAGCTGTGACTCATTCGTAGACAGAGTTGAAACTAAGCCAAGTAATCAATATTTTGCATTTTGTTAAAAGGAGCTTGAGGGCTTTGTACACTTACCTGAAGGCATTAGCCAATTACGTACGAGCTTTCCTCACGTACAACACCCTTCCAGCATAACTAGTACGGAAGTGGTCTTGATGTGGTTGGCTGCTGAGTTAGAGCCTGAGGGCATGTTTGTGGGTGTGTGAGGGAGTGAGAGAGATCAAAAGAGATGGTTTCCACGAGTTGGGCAGGTAACGTGTAGGCTGTTCTCGTGGTTGCAAGCATGCTCGCTTCGCTGTGTCTGATTACTGCTGTCAGGAAACATGATCACAGCTGTGGGCACCGGCTATTATATCACCTATAACAACTATGGGGTCAAAATTTATTTGAGTTGAGCCCTGCAAGTGGGGGGACAGAAATTGGTTTACTACCACCTCATTTTCAGGTAATAGTTAGAAGTTTAATTATTAGTTCAAGAAATAGAAATATAATTGGTTACTACAGTATATGGCCAAGTCATAACAAGAAAACGAGGACTCAGCTCAAATCAATTTGACCTTACTGTACCTTGTCAGTAGGCTGCTATAACCAGAGGAGGTCCGCGACACTGATGCACGAATCACTACAAGTTCAGTGCATTGATGTCATCGTGGTCACGTGATAACGTCCAGCCAAATACACTACGCACTTGTAGTGATTCATGCATCAGTGTCGGACCTCCTCTGTGCTATAACAGTAAACTCTATACGAATAACTGATTGATACTTAGTGTAACAAAGGGTTTATGCTTGTGTTACAATGGGAGTGTCTGACACTATAAGCTATTATATTAGCTCTCAGTAGTGTTAGCATGCTACTATGTAACATGTTCTATTTCTGTTGCTATGCTTGTCTTCTAGTATACACATTCTTAGTAAAAAAAAAAAAATTTAAACAGCTTGTTTGACCTTGTTCAGCTACGTAGGACTTTGTGTTGCAATTAATTAAACAGGCAGTGTACGTTCAATCCAATATACATAATGTTGATCGAGTGATTAAAGAATGCTATGAAATGCAATACCTCAATAATTAAGTGATCAAAAATACTGTCAAACACCAGACGTTCAATAATTGTTAAGTCTCAAATACAAAATGTCCAACACGATGTTTTTGCTAATGCACTTACCAGTGTAATGGCCACCCTAACTCCAACTAATGGATTAAAGTGATTGTTGGCCTCTCGTATGATATGTTAGCTCCCACTGGCAATCAACTGCTTCAGCTTTTTCTTTCACTAGAATGTTTATTGTGTCGTGTTTACTTCTCGCTTCTTGAAAATTGATCGTTAATTATTTTTTCTCCACCTCACACCCACTCAATTAAAATCCCTCGAGTTAATCAACCTGACACCTGGTTGAGTTGAGTTGGTACAAAGAAAACCGGCCATAATTAGCTGATACTTCAACCAGTTTCTTGAACCATTGTTCTTATATTTAAATTTTAAATGCCGCTCTTCAGACAATGCCTTCGTGATAGATAATCTCTTACCAGTCAAAAATTAGCTATTTCAGCCTATTACACACACGTACACACACATACATACACGTACACACACGTACACACACGTTGGCTCTATCCTCTGCAGGAAAGCTGCAGGATAGAGCCAAAATGTGTGTAGGAACACTCAAGGAAATTTAAATTTTTGTCCAGTGATACACGTACACACACGTACACACACGTACGCACACGTACACACACGTACACACACGTACACACACGTACATACACGTACATACACGTACACACACACCACCATCAGATTGTTCGAGTGTTGACAACGGTGAGATCAATCAGCGCCGCAACCAACCCGTTACAACGGGCAGTCGTACTAAACGCTCCAATTCTGAGAAAGGGCCTCGAGTGAGAACGGTCCTCTCTGAGCAACAGCTGCAAACACTACGTTCCATATACGGTACTAATCCACGGCCAGACGCTCTTCTCAAGGAACACCTGGTGGAGATCACGGGTCTCAACCCACGTGTCATCAGGGTGTGGTTTCAGAATAAGCGATGCAAGGACAAGAAGAGAATGATTCACGCTCAGGAGCAGGCCAGACAACACCAAGCCATGCAACAGCACGGTGGAGCTCCACCCACCAACGTGAGTAGGCAGTCGAGTAGTTATGACAACCATGTTGTAAACAAATCTAACTTAACCGCATAGAATGATGTAATAAATTGAGATTAACATATTTTAAAACTGTATATACATCCTATCTCTATCTACTACATTTAGTTATAGCATTGTGCACTATGTTAGCTGTTGGAGTCGTAGTGATTTTATTCTTATGACGTAGACAGTGTACTGCATTAGCTAGGTTAGCTTTATACAATAATCTTATCCCCCTCACACACACACACACACACACACACAGCTCCCCCCACTAACTCCCCAGACACCACTAACCCCCGACAGCATTTCACCTCATCACAGCATGTCTGCCTTCACATATCCTCCCGCCAGCTACGAGCCCATCTCAACACAGCCCTCCGTGTCCCCCATAGCAACCTATCATCAACACAATCCAGCGTACAACTCGCCCACCGAAACTCTGGCTCACTTTGACATCAACGTCGACTATGCATCTCAAAACTTGGTGAGGAATTCATTGCTGCACACAGACACACATGCATGCGTGCAATTGTATGGTATTGCTGTCACACGTGGTTGCTTGAACAACAAACTTAGCATGTAAGAAATGCATACCATTATATCATAACTCGAATTCTGGCCTGTCATTAAAATAGTTCTATAGTACAGTATGTTCAGCTCAACATTTTATTTTTGTCGTTTTCACCTACTTATATATACACTCCATGGTTTTTTGTTCTGAAATTGATAAAATAGACTTTCTTTAACCCATCTGAAGAGGTTACTTTAAGCTTCTAGAAGAACTAGAATTGGGCTATCTAAACTAAAGTTATGATGTGGCTCAAAAATGAAGAGTTTTGGAGGAGCGAGAGAGAGAGAATCCTGTACAACAATGAGATAGCTAGGCTCTGATATAATGGAATGATCAAACAGCTATCACCATTCTGAATGTAAACTTGTGTAAGTGCTTGGCTAAGCTTGTGCAAACACCATGTAATGCATTCTATGAGATAAGATAAACGACCTTTGCACACACACACACACTCTTCACAGTTGGTTTTAGCCATCACCACACTGCACACTGCTCTGGTCAGTAACTGGCGTTGGAAAGATAACAACTTCACAACGTTATCACTTGTTAGTGGGTGTTAAATACTTTCTACATGTGTGTAGATACAAGTATGAAACTGCCACCACTAACGCAATCACCTACTTGGTATCACACACAAGTACAAAACCACACAGCAACACGGTGCCTGCCACGAAAACTATGCAACCCCTCTGAAATTACCTTGGTTATAGTGAATCTTTACAGTTAGTTAATAGACTAGGATTCAAGCTGTTTTTTTTTTTCATGCAAAAGCGTACTAGCACCCTCTCTTTTCTGTAGAAAACTACAGCATGCTTCGAAAGGCACAGTTATGAACCAAACAAATGAATGCAATTTGTGTACCTAAGGTGACATAATGTTCGCGGGTATTAATTTCTGCGAATGAAATAAAGTCGCAAAAATTTGTATTCGCGGATTAGATGCACAGTCTCAAATTGACAAATTAGTACCAGCAAAATGTACAAAACTGTAAAAATCTACAAGTGAAATTATGGCCTTTAATTAAGGTAATCCATCCTTTACAGTATATTGTAAATACAACTGCTCTCCTATAGCATAATTTTAACCATGCACCCCCTCTTTTTTCTTCTCTTCTGCAGAGTCAGGGCGAGCATCACGGTACGTACGTCCACTCGACCGTTGCAAGCTCCACCCAGGTCACACCTTATTTCTGAGCCCGTCCTCCCTCATTCATACAAACACTCATTCGCTTGCTCTTTATCCTCTCAATTGATTGTTTACTATGTATAGCGCTATAGAGAATTCACACTCACTTCATAACGAACGAACAAGCCTTCTCTCAACACACAACTCATTTCTTCATTTTTCAAACCTGAACATAATTCACAAACTAGTATCAGTCGATATGTTCACTTGTCTATAACATACTGCAGTATACCACTTGTCAGACAGCTATGTATTGTTTAGCCTTCTCTTTGTTGTCAGTAATTCAAAAGGTGTCAACTCATGTCACTAATCATCTGTCAGTATAGTCGTGTGTGCGTCCGTGTTTCTAGTACTGGTAACAGGTTTTCTATCAACTGTGTGTGTCTCATTGTACACGTCACGTAACCATGCTTGTCGTGTTTATAGTATTCAAACTCGACTATCGTATAACTAGAATGATTGAGGACTACATTTTCCACATTTTTTTGTGCAAATTAGCTAACTATCCACGAAAGTTTCTGGGAATAGGAAGTTACAACAAAAGCCTTTCTAGATATCTCTGTGAAAAGCATAAAATCGTGAAATTGTACTTATATAGCTATAGCCAATCTGTGAACGTATTTAGAACACTAAACGCTACTAACGTGTGTGCTGGAAAATGAGCGATTTCCTTATAGTATACGTATACCAACCACAATGGAAGTGAGATAATTAGAACCGGTTTGTATGATCGAGGCAGATAATGTGTGGGTGAGATCATTCTGACCGTACAATACACCATCACGGTCCTATGCAACCATACAACATTGTACCAGCCGGGTGTAGACACCAAGGGGTCACCAACAGAAATAGAAGCCTTTGTTTGTATATACCTATAACAGACACTTTTGTAGTAGGCTACATGAGCTTTGTTTGGGACAATGCCTATTATATACAGCGAGTGTGCATGCATGTCACTCTAGGAGGGAGTTGATTTGTATCCCAATATCTGTGTGTACTAATATCACAGTATACTGCATGTCGAAAATATTTTGTTAAATTAACACAATGTGATTGCACAAACACATACGAAATGATAATAACAGTGACTGTCGTAGCTAGCTAGCTTATATGAGCATTCTGCTGGATGATTGTATACCAAATTCTAGTACTCTCCATGCTGTTCGTGGGTTGTACACCAGCTGGTCCCTACACAACGCCCACACATAGAACACGTTGTCAAGGAGATCCTGCACAGGAGTGGTGCATGGCACGTAAGCAATACTGTATTTATATCATGTATAATAACAAAAAACTCTAAAAAAACAAATATCGTATATTTCCACTATGTTTTTTGCAAAAACTAATAGCAAAGTGCACTATTTGAATTTTGCTCAATTTTGCTCAATCACAAAAGTTTTTCATGCGCAAAATAATTATAGTAGCAATACGGTAACTCAAACAGTACTATCACACGCACACTTTTCCCACACACAAATTCACACACCCACACTCACATCCTCCACACTTCACACACTTTTCACACACCTACACTCACATCCTCCACACTTCACACACAATTCACACACCCACACTCACATCCTCCACACTTCACACACACCCACACTCACATCCTCCACATCTCCGTCAGCCGTCAGTTTTCTAGTCAACTGTTGAGCTTGGAAGGTGAGTACCATTACTGGGCCTTGCTCCAGCACCTTGGCCATCACAATCTGGAGAGAGGACAACATTAAACAACAAATTAAAACCCTGGTCAATAGTTTTTTCATTGTGTGCATACGGGTAACTGAAAGGGCAGTCGATTCCCCAAACAGGGAGGGTGGAACGATAAGTCCAAAGAATCACACTATCTAGAAGCGTATGAACGCTAACAGTGTTCACACACACACACAACTGTGTACTAAACTGTGTCCACGATATGACAGCTGGAGCTTAACGTTGCTTTATACACTAAATTTTATTCTAAAAGGCATCACTTACATCGACATCTCTAACTTCAAGTACTTTTGACCTCACATCTCTAACTTCCAGTACTTTGGACTCTGACCTCACTCCGGGGTCATCTCTCTGCTTGATGATAGCAGACAACACATTGAATGCCTGCAGGTGAAAGAAAGAAACCATTTTGTGTTCAATTAAACTATATCGGTAGCAAACTTTGAGCTCATAACTTCAATTAGGAATGGCAAATTTTAGATCTAAAAGATCTGTAGCTCTTTGATCTAGGCCTTTCAAATGCTGTGCTTAGATCAAGACTTTCAGGCCTAAATGTATAGAAAAGTCAGTCAGTACATCTCATAAATAGTGACTTACTGGCTCGTGACACCAGTCCTGTAATGCAGTCAAGTCTCCTCGGAGGAACGCCTCCAAAACCGTGGGCACGATCTCAAACTGACACTGTTTAGCAAACTCCTGGTGTGAGAAGTTGGGGTCAATCTTGTAGATTTCCGCCAGAGCTTCGGCCATGTCTGAATGAGTGACTGCGCCACCCAATGCATCACCAAGGCGATCGGTGACGGCCCGGGAGGCTCGAATGACGAGATTATCACTCTCATCGTATTTCATCTTTAGATTGTACATTGCTGGGGGAAAACATCAGCAAGCTTACATTTCATCAGTAAATAACTCGGTTAAAGTCTATTCACATTCACTTGGTCCTCAGTCTTTGCACTGTATCTTGGTCGTATATACGTACTTTGACGAATTTTAGTATCTAATTAAACGCCGCTTCTAACTATCGCTTCAAAAAGTTAAAGATTATGATGTTTTATCGTATAATGTACATTTTACTTCCGGGGACCAGGTGAACGCGAATAGACTTTAGTAATCAGCTAGCAACATTGTTGTATACTGGAAATTTTCGTTATCAGGCCTTGAAAGCGTATTTTCGGGGTATAATTTTCGTTATACGCCCTGAGCAAATCATCATAGTACCTTACAATTTTCGTGGGTTAATTTTTTCGTTTTGTTGGAGCTCTCCATAACCAAAAAAAAAAAAAAACCCAAACGAAACTTTCCCGCTACCCAAACGAAACTTTCCCGCTACAGTATATTTGTATTGATTGATTGATTGTAGTTGCGTACTGTTTGATAGTGGATTGTTCTCTCTTATTTTGTCCAATGTCTTGCGCCATTTTGAGGTCTGTGTAACAGTCATCTGCTTCACCTCACTGCAAGGAATGGAAAGACACTAAAAATACAAACAAACTTACACACACAATAATCACTCGTACAGAAAAAAAAAAAGAGACAATTGCTGAGAAAAATACGTAGGATAGACATCGCAAGACTGACTACCTTATTGTTACTATTAAAAACGGGTACTAATTTTAGCGATTTCGTGATTATCGCGCGCTAATACAACATTTTGTCTGCGTTTCTAATTATGTACGTTGTATTGAAGTTGGTGAATTTGGTGCGAATCGCCAAAATTAGTACCATAAAGACAGAAATCACCAAAATTACTACCCGTCTTAATAGTAACAGTAAGGTACATATAGTAATTGGAATTGAATTTTTATCTTTCCACGCAAGTAACTGAACCAAGAGATGGAGGGAGGTGGGGCTGTGCTAACATACAGTAATGCAAGTAACTGAACCAAGAGATGGAGGGAGGTGGGACTGTGCTAACATACAGCAATGCAAGTAACTGAACCAAGAGATGGAGGGAGGTGGGGCTGTGCTAACATAGAGCAATGCAAGTAACTGAACCAAGAGATGGAGGGAGGTGGGGCTGTGCTAACATAATAATTTAGCATTTAGACTATTGTAATTATGAAGGAGCAACCATGTACAACTAGTCTCCCGGGCCAGCTTACTCGTTGGGTGAAATGATGGTCTGTTCCTGTGAGAGTGTGTCGGGAGAGCTTGCAGCCATCTCTGCTCTGGTCTGGATCTTCTCCGGTGCTTGGTACGGACCAGACTCCTTCAAAATATCATCAATCAAGTCTTCCCGGACTATCTCAGCCCCCTGGATTAGTTGGCGTGGGAACTAATGAGATACAATCTCTTGCACTACAATTGTACTCAAAATTGCTAACTTCTGTTTTTTTGGACTAAAGGCTGGTTCACGATAATTATGATGATAGTCCTTAATTTCGCTACCGTCCGATTAGAACCCGAGTCTAATCTAGCGTTTCGTATGTTACATTACGAAACGAGCGTCTATCGTCATAATTATCGTGAACCAATTGTGAATAAGTAAGGCATCAGAAAAGGCTTTTGTTTATATTTACTAGAGTTTATGTTTAGACTCTCCTTCTGTTATCATGTGCTGCTGCTGGTACACATACAGTACCTTATTGTTACTATTGTAGCAGAGCATATTATAATTTTAAAAACTGTTC
>VSKX01004587.1_pt1 | contig 11584 bp, 12 predicted proteins | sample 4799481 | NCBI WGS metagenome assembly VSKX01 (sample SAMN12179537, study PRJNA552185) | sponge metagenome | biome: deep-sea hydrothermal plumes; feature: spots directly above weak diffusing fluid; material: sea water; isolation source: sponge from the Swan site of a hydrothermal vent ...
CAGTCAGGTGAGGAGACTCAGATCTTACAAACAAACAAACAAACAGACAGACAAACGGACTACTGTAACCCGCTGGGCGCGGCGCGACCTCGGGTTAAAAATGTAATGCAAACTACCATAGAAGCTGGTTAATACGCGAACCTGGTTAATAAGCGCATTCTTTTTTGCTATTGTTCCTACAAGCATATGCGCTTATTAACCAGCTTCTACGGTATACAGTGCACATGCCAATACACAGTGAGTGATGTCACAGCCACATTAACCTTATTAACCGGGCACACCAGGGAAAGGGTTAAGCAGCTTCTACGGTATACTGTCAGTGTGTACTGTACACTCATACAAATTAGGGGGTGGGGTGGGGGGTGGGATAGAACTCTAAAGTATGTTCATTTATAGTAGAGAACCATGGCCTTCGTCCGTGGTTTGAAACGTATGAGGTACAGACTCACACAGACACACACAGTTCTGTGAGCCTGATATTGTGTTTATGTAAACCTCCTAGCGATAAAGGAACGTAGCTAAAATTGATTTTCAGTGCGTAACAATTTTACTCCAATTAGTCTAACATGCACACACACACTCATAAACACGAACCAATTAAATTAAGATTATTGAAGCCACAGTTGAAAGTTAAATGCCTGCGTGTATATGACCCGACCCTTTGAATAATTACATTTCAATGCACCGCTCCACATCTGCTACAGCAACAGTTGAGGCCACAACTATTGGTGTGTCCATAACAGAAAACCTCAGAAGAATCAAGTCTTCTTACTGCAGCCAAATACAGATGGCAGTGTACTGTATTTCATTTATGTGTATGTCCCCATCTCTTAGGTTGTAATATGCTATGTACTGAACGAAGTGTTTAGCAACACTTTTATGGGATTTATAACATGGAGCTCTTTTAGGGATAAGGGATTACTCACTACCTAATTAAACACTGTACGTATATAGAGACACTGGGGGTTGAGTCTTCAAAGCTATTGCAACAGCTTTGAAGATTCAACCCCCAGTGTCTCTAGTCAACACCAGGTCACACTTGGCTACAAATACAGGCACACTGTATGTGTATGCACACAACACTGTCAACACCCCCTACACACATGCACACACGCACATACATCATTTCCAGCCTTGGTTATGAAGCCAGTGTCGTAGATCTGGCCACCCTGCTCTGCGTAGAAGCAAGTCTGGTCAAGAAGCACTCCTGCTAGTTGACCATCCTTCACTTCATCCACAAACTGCTTGTCATATCTCAGGCCCACCACTTCACCTTCACATGAACTGAACGCTACAATGATACAAAGCAAGATTGTGTAAATAATCCACACACATAGCAGCCGGTTCGCACAGTTAGTTGTCAAGTCAACACTGGTTAAGTGCAACCAAACCCTTGACTATAAAGCTGCTTTTACCATGCAGGGTTATAGAACGATGTATACCAATCTAAAAGAGCTCAATTTTAGTTTTGATATCAATTCATGCTATGGGGTCTAACATTCACCAACTCACTGATAGAGAACTTGTTGACTGCACTAACATTCCACCACCATCTCCGCGCCTGAAGAAACACATTCTTATACTATCAGTAGACACTAGCTGCTTACCTTGGTCAGTAGATTATCATCCCCATACAGTCTATGAATTCTGGAGATGTGTGAGAGCTTTCGCTCAGCACTATACACTCCGCTGACCGTGTATGACACACCTCCAACCTGGACATAGTATAGAGGGATGATTGCTGTAAGTAGGTATATTATTGTAAAGTTGGGCAACAAATACCAGTAATGTGAATATTGCTGGTCTCCACACTGAATGGCCTCCTTCAGGAGCAGATCTCCACACAGAAGATGAGCAGAGTCTTCTGTACATACTGATATATTGGAAATGGTCGCGGCAGATACAAACATTGTCATGTGCAGAGGAAGTTGACTAGAGAGGAAATAAGTCCTGAACTTCCTGACTACCGTATACTTTCTAATTATAGAACCAGCCTCGAAGCGGACGCCCTCTTTTATAACGCCTATAATACCACCATATAAAATCACCGTACATTGTTTCGTGAAAAATATTTACTGGTTCTATAATTAGAAAGTTTACGGTAGCTCTAGCTAGTAGCTAAGAAGCTACACTGCACTGTACTGTACTAGTATACTCGAACTCTACATGTGCTAACTAGGACGAGTTGAGCTGCTGCAGTTCAAAACTAAAAAACAGGTAAGAGATTTAGCTTAGATTTACCTGTGCTCCTGACCTTGAAGAGATCTATTTCGCCGGCTAGGACATACTGATACTCACAGTCAGTAGTCTAGTTAGCTAGCTATAGGCACCTTGTAGAGTGTGCATGTGCATTGCACATTGCGTATCTAGCGATGCATGTCTGGCCATACACTCAAAACTCACTGAGCAAACTGCATTTACATGCAGTGGTTGCTCACATGTACCGTACCACGTATATAACGTGTTATATACGTACATGCAGTACTTGCTCACATGTACCGTACCACGTGTCGTATAGTATAGCTACATGCAGTCTATAATTATATGTCACGTGTACGTACATGTGAGTAGCTTGTGTAACGTAATAAGTTAAGTGGGGCCATGTGCAACTAAAGTCAAAATAGTTTGAGTTGAGCTCTCGTTTTCTTGTTATAACTTGTACTTATTTCTTATAGTCTTGTAATTAAACAGCTCATAATAACTACTATCTCTAAATAAGGTGATTAGCTATACCTATACCTATCAAAAAATAGCTGTATTTTGAACCTTTTTCTGTCTACTTACTAAAATCAACTCACACCAATTTGACCATAGTTTTAATAGAATGTGTCTGTCTTTTTTACTGAGTCTGGTGTACCTTTCCGTATATGTGGTTTATCTGAATTCCCCCCCAATAATAGCTAATTATAATGGCTTCCGGAGACAGCACACTAACTGATCCAGCACAAGATTTTCAGTTTATTAAACTAGAAACTATTGGAACAGGGGCTTACGGCTCTGTCTATGTTGCTAAGTATGGCGATACATTATGTGCAGCCAAGATTTTACATCAGGTTCTTTTCCACTTCACACAAGACGGCAAATCCCCAATGCTAGAGCGTTTTGAAGAAGAATGTCAGTTGCTTCGTACCATTCGACACCCTTGTATTGTTCAATTCCTTGACAAAGTTGTGGACCCTACTTCTGGCCTCCCTGTTCTCCTTATGGAGCTTATGGATCAGAGTCTCACTTCTTACCTCGAAAAGGCCTCTAAACCCCCACCTTATCACTTGCAAGTGAATTTTATGCACGATATTGCTTCAGCTCTTTCATATCTCCATTCAAGACAATACGTGCATAGAGACATCTCTGGGAACAATGTTCTGCTAGGTGTTGGCGCTTGTTGGGCAAAGCTCTCTGATTTTGGTGTCTCTAGAACTTTTTTTGAGAATACGGGTGAAATGACTACTTGCCCAGGCTCTCTTGTGTATTCAGCTCCAGAGTGCTCATTTGGTACAGTGTATACTGAAAAAATCGATATATTTTCCCTGGGTGTAGTTGGTATGCAGATTGCAACTTGCAAATTTCCTCAGCCCGGATGTGCTCATAGGCAGGTTTCCTCGTTACCTTCCTCAATGCTTTGTGTTGTTCCTGAAATTGAGCGTCGACAAAATCACATTGGAATGATCCCAAATGATCACCATTTGAAAAAAATGTTTCTAAATTGCTTACAAAATGATTCTATCAAAAGACCTTCTAGTGGTCAGCTTTGTGAACTTCTTCTACAGCGTAAAGAAGAATCAGCCTATCTTGAAAGTATTCAGAGCTCAGGAGAAGGTGATCGTCAGCAAACAGACTCTCTGACTCGCAGAGTCCATGAACTAACTGCTTCCAACGAGCGATTACAAGAAGAGATTACGCGTCTTCGGGAAGAAGCTCGAAATGAAAAAGATACCCATCAAAGATCGATGTCTTCTTTGCAAAATGAAGTGGAAGGATTGAGAAGGTCACATGTATCTCAGGCTCAGGTATGTATATCATTAACCGCTTGTTTATAATCAGTGTGGTAGTCTAGATATGATACGTATGGAATGCAGGTGTATGCATAATAAACTTAACAACTTTCTCCATGTGGCCTTTTTACTTATAGGAACCATTTTCTGGCTCAAGAGGTTTTCTAGGGGGTCTGTTCCGAAATCGTGAATTTGAGCAGCGTCTTCGACAGGCTGAGCAAGAAAGGAGGCAGTATTTGGAAGAGCGAAATATTGCGGTTCAAGAACGTTGCGACGCTCGTACTGGGTGTGAAGAGGCAAGACGAAAAGCTGCCAGTATTCAAGATGAGCTAGAGTGGAGTATAACACGACTAGAAGAACGAGAGGTTTTGCATACACAAGCCTTGAGTAAATACGATGATCTTCAGGTGGAATACTTCAAAAAATGTCGTCTTCTTCAACAAGCTAACGGACGAGTAGAGCAAAAAGCAACTAAACTATGTCAGCTTGAAGACCTTCTTGACAAAGAAAGGCAGGAGTCAGAACGACTACAAGAACAGATTGAGAGCCGAGATGCGATGGTTGAGAATATTCGGTTAGAGCTTGATGCTGAACGCCAGCAAGCTAGTCATCACCAATCCACTTCAGCTGATCAGCAAACTCTTCAGGACATAATGAAGTACATACAGACAACGACCAGTGAGCGAATTCAGCATTTAAAGAAGCAACTTTCAGACAAAGAAAAAGAGTTGGAAGCTAGCCACAAGAATGTGCTTAGATTGGAGAATCGACTAAAATTGCTTGAAGAGCAAGGTGTATCTCAGAGCGTAAGTATATTATTGTTCATGGTTGGAATGCACTTTGAAATCTTCATTTAATTGCAGGAGGAAATAGAAGATGTTTCTGGTATCAATTGTAGTGTGTGTTCTAGTTCGGCTTACAAGGATGCTTCTCTCACTGTCAAGGTCTGCTGTCATATTTTGTGCAAGTAAGTTTACGTGTGCAATACATTTGACCTTGTTGATCAATTCACGTGACTGTATTGTCACTATAGAGCCATAGAGCCATCATACACAACTGATATAGCTATGCTGTAATTATTTCTTGCACCGAAGTATTCAGCACCTTCATTATTTTGGTGTTCAGATCGTGCTTGATTGAAATGCTTAACGAGTCAAGTGATGCTCCTATTTGCCCAGTCAGTACTAAACATTCTGTCTGCTCTAACCCCATTCAAGAATCAGACATCCACTCTGTAAGTGCCTTGTCGACCATTTGAAATCTAGTGTCCTTGATTTTATGCTAACACAATTTAATAGGTTCTTGATCCAGAAGAAGTTGAAGCAATATACAATCCAAGGGACTCAAATACAATAAATAAAGCCACAGATGCTAGTTGTACGTGTGTTTTTGTTTTTAAATAGCTCCGAACATAATTTGTTGTGCAGTGTTGGATCAACAAGGGCCTGAACCCAGCTGTGAAGTGACAGAACAAACTGATTTTTCAAACGTATGTTGACTTACAAATGACATTGTTTATATATACAGTTTTTTTTACAGGATAGCAGCTCTAAATACCCTCCTGGTCGATATGACTTATGTCCTGCCGAGAGCTTGCCTGAACCTGTAGAAGTAAAGTCTAAAATGCATGCCCCCATCCATACTGCTGGAAGTGATTCAATTGTGAAAGAAAGGGATACTAGAAACACAAGCTATGCTCAAACTAATACCATAAATTCTAGTAACCCAATATACTCTGTAAGTAGTATTAATGTGTGTTTAGTATACATAATATACATGGGGGGAGGGGGTTCAACCGTTGCTTGATTGACAGTTTGTGCACAATTCTGTATTACACTTAATCAGGTTTCAAATGGAAAGGAAGCTAAAGTAGCTGGACCGCCTACATCAGCTTTGCCATATGATGACTCTGGCAGCTATTTTAGAGAGACCGATTCTCCCGTCCCCAGTGAATCTTTCCAAGAGAGACAACCTTTAGCAGCGGTAAAAATTTATTGTTTGTTGTGATTTATTTTGACTATAAATACTCTCAGAATTTTCGTGTGGCTAAGACTAAGTCCTTGGAATACCCGTCCAGAAACGATCATTCCCAAATTCACATTTCAAGTGGTCAGTATACAAAACCGTCTTCTAGCTTACCACCTTCATTTTCAACCTCCTTGACAGTATCACCACCATCGACTCTACATCTTTCACCAGCAGCTCACTCTTCATCGACTGCACATCTTACACCGGCAGCTCACTCCACACCGGCAGTGCATCACCAACCGGCAGTTCACTCCACTGTGACACCGGCAGCGCATCACCCACCGGCAGCGCATCACTCACCGGCAGCCCACTTTCCACCGACTGCGCATCACCCACCGGCAGTTCACTCTCCACCGACTGCGCATTACCCACCGGCAGTTCACTCTCCACCGACTGCGCATTACCCACCGGCACTGGCAGCGCATCACCCACCGGCAGCTCACTCCACACCGGCAGCACATCACCCACCGGCAATTCACTCCACTGTGACACCGGCAGCACATCACCCACCGACAGCTCACTCTCCACCGACTGCGCATCACCCACCGGCAGTTCACTCTCCATCGACTGTACATCACCCACCGGCAGCTCACTCTCCACCGACTGCGCATCACCCACCGGCAGTTCACTCTCCATCGACTGTACATCACCCACCGGCAGCTCACTCTCCACCGACTGGGCATCACCCACCGGCAGTTCACTCTCCACCGACTGCGCATCACCCACCGGCAGTTCACTCTCCATCGACTGTACATCACCCACCGGCAGCTCACTCTCCATCGACTGGGCATTACCCACCGGCTGTTCACTCTCCACCGACTGCGCATCACCCACCGGCAGTTCACTCTCCACCGACTGGGCATTACCCACCGGCAGCTCACTCTCCACCGACTGCGCATTACCCACCGGCAGTTCAGGCAGCGCATCACCCACCAATAGTGCACTCTCCACCAGCAGCTCACTTTCCACCGACTGCGTATCACCCACTAGAAGCACATCCTCCACCGACTGCGCAAGAGTTCAGCAGCTACCAACAACCACCTCCTCCATCTGCCTCATACTATGGACATGAGAATAGCTATTACTCAGGCTCAGCACACTCTCATCCACACTCTTATCAATCAGCAGGTGCCTATGCTCATCGTCCTCCACATAGCTATGTCAGCTATCCCCCAGATACACGATCGTACAGGCCCAGAACAGCACCTATTTACCACCCTAGGCCTGTAAGTCCCACATGTAGCTCTAGCCACCCATATGTCTGTATCACATTGTATTGTGACTGTCTATATAAATTATATAGGATATGCATGCTCATGATTACTTTGGAAACCACCATCATGGCCTGCCACCCACACAAGAATACGAAGATCCCTCTGAAAATCATTACAACCAGGTTTGTCTATATTTTGTACTTGTATATACAGCAATCAATATACTGATTTCTATGTAGAGTGCCTATAGATATCCGTCACTACCTCTTTCGTCCATGGGCTCAGTTCCTCCTTATTCCATCACCAGTCGTCGTCCACGGCCTTTCACTTCACCACACGGCCACCTTCACTATCATCCTAGACATCATTCACATGCTTATACCGAAGGAAGTGTTTGCTCCGTACGTTTTTACTAAAAAAGAGCACAAGTCATATGCGTATGCACTGTTTTATATGCGGTAACCTTATTTACAGGGCCACGAGTATAACAATTTTACCTCCCATTACTCATACCCTGATGGCAGTGAAAGTAGTTTTAACCCTCACTTGGCCTCAAGCAGACAACATGCACAGTCAACATTCCCAACCTTTCAATCTGACACAAACTCACTAGTCAGCTCTCTTATAAGCTCAGGTAATTTGCCTAATGTGAGTTGTGTGTCCATGTAGCTGTATATATGCATGCAGGTGGTGAGGATGAATATCTGGCAGTGCTGATGCGGCAGAGTCACATCGATTCTCTTGATCATTCCTGGAAAGTCATCTTCACTGTGTGCCCGAGAACACCCTGCTGTGTGGAGGTAAGGGATTGTGAAAAGCATTACTCGAACCACACCAAAAATGTGTAACGTTATCATGTCTTATATGTGTTCAATATTCGCTTTTTTTATACAGCCACTTCAAGAGATACTGAAGGAACAGTTTGGGGAGAAATTTGAAGTAGCCTCATTTTGCATCAAATTTAACGATGCAGTGATCCTCAACATCCCACACAAAGACATGGAGACTCAAGGATATGCCGTTCATACAGCTGTTCAACCTTGCAAGGTGGATATAGCTAATGGATTTGCATATTGTTTATGTGTCGACCATCATAGATTGCGAGGAATGAAGTTATACCACCCGGATGGCCAGAATCAAGGAATAAAGTGACGCCTACATACCCCCCTCGACACACCCTTACTATTGCATCTTTGCCTGGCAGACTGAGAGAACTGATGGTTAGTCTGACTTTGGAAGGAGTCGAAACTTGCAGTAATCAGAGGCAGTTTTGTCTCGAATCTCCTCCTGTACTAGCTAAACCCCAACTGATGACAACCATTCCTCCTTCCCATCATCCTGCTCAATCTGTTGCTGCCGTTGTCAAAAAATCAGCCTTGCGTACGTTTGTTTCAATTAAATATCAGTATAGTGTACTACAGCTGCATGTGATTCCTGCTCATTTTCACCTCCAGAGGTCCCTTTCGAAGAGTTGCTCCAAGCCGAAGTTAATACAAACAGTGTAGCTACTCTGTTAGGAGAACCGTTGCTTCGAAATGAAAAAGTAATCGAATTTGGTCAAGCTCTGGGAGTGGATTATTACAGATTGAAAGAGTTTACTCGGGAAGCCCATGCACAACGCCACTCTAACCCCTACTACTATGTACTTTGTGAAACTGTGGAGCACTGGAGGAAGCATCATCCCAATGTACCAACGTGGAGAGATGTTGTTGCTGCCCTTACACATGCTCGTGAACCAAACCTAACCTCTGTAGTGGAAAAGCATTTGAGGAACATTACATAGCTACAAAGTGCAATTTTTTATACATGATGTGGGTTTGTTTTATCATCTTTTCGTTTTATAGCAGATAGAGCAAGATATTAATTTCGCAAAAACTCTCGCGAGAATAATAATTATAGTGAGACAACGCCCACTAATTTCTGCTGAATCAGCAAATAATTACATCTATGCAAAGATGGAGTTGCTATCGTTTCATGAGTTGAGTTTGTATGGAGCCGTGCTTGCTAGTCTGGGCCTCTCCTGTCTCTTTGTTGTCAGTCTCTATGTGGTCGATCCAGGCCTGTCCAGAAACCATCCGAAAACCGTTCAAAGAAGACTTCTAGCGATTGTGGGCGTGTGTTTCTGCTCACCATTCTACCTCTGGCTCTGCTCTGACGCCCAAATCAAAGATGGGCAGTCTATGTGGGAGCTGCTAGGCGTGCATACATCAGAGGGACTGCTCAGTGCTTTGGTTGTGCCGGTATTGCTTGTGTTGGTACTATTTGCAGGGCCTATTGTCCAGTGTTTGAGTGATGGGGAGAATCCGTTCGAGCACATTGCTGGCGAAAGAGTAGACCTCATTGTTAGGAACTATGTCATTGCACCGTTTGCCGAGGAGTTTGTGTTTCGAGCCTGCATGATGCCATTGCTACTGCCTACCCTGGGACCACAATGGACCATACTCTGCTCTCCTCTTCTCTTTGGACTAGCTCACGTTCATCACCTCCTGGACTGGTTCAGAAGAAAAGATGGCACTTCATTTTTGAATGCTATCTTGAGTATACTGCTGCAAGTTACCTACACATCTGTGTTTGGAATGTTCTCTGCTTTTCTGTTCTATCGATCGGGGCATTTGGTGAGCCCTGTAGTCTCTCACATACTTTGTAATGCCTTTGGACTGCCACCATTTGAGACTCTTGGCTCCCACCCGCATAGGAACATTGTAGCTGCTGTGTATGTGTTAGGATTGTTAGGTTTTATGCTGTTGCTGTGGCCTCTTACATCCACCAGCCTATTAGTGATGTTGGAATAATTATTTTTCTTTAGTTCTCTATTTATCATCATTTAGTGTATCAACATTTTTGCTATAAAACATGAATGTATACGTAGTAAACAGCTAAATACTAAGCAATCAACACTCAAATTGTCACTTATATGGTTTACCAAGGACAGGCAGTAACTCGTAGCAACTTGACAGCTGGTATGGCATCTTCGGGCTTGGTCAAGTCCGCTGTAGGGCGGGGCGGACATACAATGAAACAGATACATACACACACACACACACACTGTATCACAACAATAGGCTTCAGGGAACTACAACAAACATCCAATAAGGCTTTGGTACATTTCATTATCCACTCCCACTGACTATTTCAGTGCATGAGTGACCCCACCAAACAGTGTGGTCTGACAGTGGAATTGTTGCCAACACATACTTGGCAACACAGAGTGACAATCAGTGTCAACTCACGATTGCTGTTTGATCTCTTGAGAGGGAGGGGTGGTGGAGCAGGGCCCATGGGAACTGGGGGCTTAAACAGTCGTAGCAATGTTTCCGTGGTGACTCGCTCCACAGAATCGTCAAACTTTTCTTTGGCGACTTCCACATTTGGTGTAGACGTAGGCTTTTGATAGAAGAGCATGTAAGCGCTCTCCTGGCAGTCGGGCTTGTCGACCTTGGTGATTGTTGAGTCATTATAGTACAACCACTCTCCCGTGCAAGGGTGCTTGCAATACGCTGTGTAGTGGCCAAAATGGAGTGCTGTAGAGAACACATGATGATACCACGATAAGATAATGTGTGTATAAAACTCACTTCCAGTGTGGCAGATGCAAGCTGTCAACTCCAGAGTAGAAGAATCGTTTTTACTGACTCCCGAGAGCTCCATGGGAAAGGACACACCTCCCTCCACTTTGCTCCCCTCGCGACCATGATATATAAACCTGAGGAGAATGAATAAGAATAGAGAAGAATTCAACCCAAGGCTAGCTATGTACCTCTTGAGATGTACAATGAGAGTCTGAGGCACCTTGTCCACACTGAGTGTGTGCTCAGCCAATCGTTGAGCCTCACAGTTTGGACAGTACCAAGAGTTCTCTTGTGACAGAGTTTCTCTACGAGGGAGAGATGAGCTAGAGATGATGGACCCACAAGGACTCACCTCTGAGCAAACGAACTCAGACAGTCATTGAGAGTAAGCTGTTTAGTTTCCAGTAGAGGGACACTTGAGTGATCCTCAACTACCTCAATCTGATTACAACGAAAGCACCTTATTATCACATATATGAAAAGCAGGTCTGAGATACTTGAACCTGGTAGGGTTCTACCAGGTTCATATAGAGGAATGGCACGGCTGTGCAGTACAGCCGGAATCTTATACCACAAATAGTTTGACTGACTAAGTAAGTAATGAGTAAGTAAGTAAGTAATGAGCAAGTAAGTTGAACTTTCAGCTTTCCACGATAACTCTCTCGATATTTTTTACTCGGATTTCACCTGCGCGGCAGTCTGGCCAGGAGCATTTTCTTTTATTTTGTGTTTGACGTTCGAGCGGACATGATGTTTGAGAAGTTAATACTGTGCGTATTTA
>VSKX01020031.1_pt1 | contig 11567 bp, 6 predicted proteins | sample 4799481 | NCBI WGS metagenome assembly VSKX01 (sample SAMN12179537, study PRJNA552185) | sponge metagenome | biome: deep-sea hydrothermal plumes; feature: spots directly above weak diffusing fluid; material: sea water; isolation source: sponge from the Swan site of a hydrothermal vent ...
ATTGTTTTCACTGGCGGCATGTTGCGACACTAACTTATTATCCCAGAATAGTTGCTGCCATCCCGCTAACGACGCTTCTAATCGAAGCTTTTTACCTAAACATTCAATATTTAGCAGTTCCATTTATCTCATCCGGTTTCGATACACTTTGTATTTGTTGTTTTCAGCAACCACATTCACTTTACCGAAATGTTCTTCTATAACATCACCATAAGGTAAATGTCGATTAGCGACGATTTGAAAGACGCCATGCTTAGTTAATGAGCCCGAACAGTCCTTCACGAACTGCTTAGCGATACCCATCGTCGCCGATAAACCATCATGAAATGGTGGGTTCGATATCACGCCGTTAAACGCGCCTTCAATTTGTGCATAACCATCCGACGCATAAACCTTAGCGGTTAAATTATTAGCGTTTAACGTCAACTCACAAGATGCTAGTGCCATTGCATTAATGTCGACACATTCAACATCAAGATCAGGTTGTGCTTTCAACAGTGCAGCAGAAATAACGCCTGCTCCGCAGCCGAAATCTAATACTCGACCTGAAAACTCCGCTAAATTCTCTAGCAATAATTTTGTGCCTGCATCTAACTGTTTCTGACTGAACACGCCAACAAAATTACAAATATTCAGATCACCTTGCGGTGTAGATACACAATACTGAGTCACCCAGTCACTGAGCGTAAACTCTGGAGCAGCCGCTACAAGTTCTGATAGGAACAACAAACAATGGCGAGCGTTATCAATTTTTACGGGCGTTGAAAAGTATTCTGGGAACTGTTTTGAGAACGATTTTATCCCGCCTTTGTTCTCACCAACAATAAGCACTTGCCCACCAATTTCTAGGTGCTGTGCAGCCAAAGCAAACAGATAGCCTGCAAGAGATTTGGCTTTGGGGAAGTAAATGATTACCGTGTCAAACTTAGTTTTTATTGGTAATTGATGAGCGAAGTGCAGTTCAAGCTTTTCACTTTCAAACGGTTTAAGTTGTAAATAATGGTTAAAATCTAATGCTAACGCAGTGACATGAGCCGCGGTTGGCAGTTCATGCCCTAGATGATCGGCTTCATGGTTTAACAGCAAAACGCGCTGATCTGCTATTAGTGATTCATTTCTTAATATAATTTGTGACGAGTTAGTAAGCACGTTCTGACAGACCTATAATTAGTTAGTGATTTATTATACCTAAACGAATTCAATAAGCCCGTGGTCAATGAAGGGATTGTATTTTGACTATGCATAATTGATGAACATAAAGCGTTAAACCAAAGGGCGTACATTAGCTGATAGAATCCCACTGAAAGGTGAATATCACATTGCGGTTAACAACCAATTCAGCTTGTCATTGTTATTATTATTTCCCTGCTTAAAACCTGAAGAAGATGTATAAATGTGTTATCCATTACTTAATGTTCCGATTGATACCCACCAAGCTATTGATGTATTTACCAGTGAAAAAGTAATAGAAGGAAGTCAGCACCTATTTACCTTATTCAATAGTACCAATAGGATGGTTACATTTAGGGTTTATGTAATCAATGAAAGTAATATCTTCGTCTCACCTGCAAGAAGCCAAATAATACCCACAAGAGAGGAAGCACACGAGAACCAATATATATTTTCACAGTTTTCTACTTATTTATCACGAAAATTAAGTCATTTTCATGAAGGTGCTGAAGGTAAAAAAGAGCATGTTAAGAATATTATTCCTGCAATTGAAAGTATGATTCCTCAACCTGTTCTACCGAGAAGATATGTCGTTTTTGATCCTATTGAGCAATCCCAACTTATCGCCATGACATCGAAAAAATGGGTTACTCAGGTTCGCTTACCTGTTCAAGATGGTAATCCTATGATGACATTGATTCTCGACTTAGATAAAACACTTCTATCGTATGGTAAGCAAGTGGGTCGGATGAAAGCGTTTTATCAATTAAAACACCATTCATGTAAAGATGTGGCTTTTTATGACCCTATCGCCTTAGATGATATTTCACTGGCTCAGCACCGTGGGCACCGAGTTATTGTAATGACATTAGCTAATTATAACTTTTTTGACATCAGAAACTTGCTTGCAGAAAGAAACATCGACTTAGAATTTTATAATTACTATAACCGAAATAATCTAAACCCAGAGATAATTAATGCAAAAGTAAATGCTATCGAAGACTTGAAATTTGGAGCCGAAGCGATGTTCTTTGATGACAAAATAAGAAGACCACTCAAAAAGGTTTTTGCTACCCGAGTTTCACCTAAGTGGGCTTTCCCTAAAATATCAGGCCCCATTAAATACCCAGCAACAGTCGATAATTGGCTTACTCAGGCAGCACAACTCTCTTTAACGGGTAACTGCACTCGCTTGAGATTAATTATAACGCCCGAGACAGTCGTTCAAATGGGTATAAAACCCAATGGGCGTTTTAAAAATATTAGAAAACTAAGCAACCCCAATGACAGTCGCGTTATTTATGATGAAGTTGCAATGAAACAACTGAGTAAATACGTTCAAAATGGTCACAGAATCATTTTACTGAACACACCGCGAGGCCTTCATTTCAGTGACGAATCAATCATCGAATTATTTAATCTTTTTTCTATTACGTTAAAAGGTTCAAATTTCATTAATCGCCAACAGATCTCTCATTACAATCTACTCAATTCAGAATTATTGGACTATCTAGAGTTTGATAATGAAACATTATTCGCTGATTGCAATGAACATTATCGACCAAAAAAGTCTCACTTCTCCTTGGTAAGCCAGCACAAATTTATTGAGCTATTATAGTTTGCATCATCCGATTTAGTTGATCTCAACGTCTAATTCATCATGCATTTGATAACGCGTAAAAGCTTGGCAAATATTATGCTCACCATTTTGCTTAGCCCGCTTCAAGGCGACTTCAGAGTTTTCTAAAAATTGTTCGAGTGATTGGTTTTTATGATAAGCCGCAATCCCAACACAAATACCTTCTGCCAAGCCGATGTCATTGAGTTTATTAACCAAACTGACTGCAAACTGATGCGCTTCGTCGGCACTGGTATTAGGCAAAATAATCATCAAACGTCCAATTTGCCATTGCGCCAACTGGTAAGCTTTTGGCAACTCTAGTAACAAATGCATTTCAACGTCTTGTTGCCGTTTTTCCAACTTATCAATATCACTCATATGACTGAATACGCCAGTAGGAGTAATATCTATTAACATCATGCTGGAATGTAATCGCTTAGTAGCATCAAGTTGAGTAAAGTATCGGTTCACATCAGCAAAACTGACTAATATAGCGCTTCGATGTGGAATTTGTTTAGTTCTCCCGCTATTCTGGAATCCTTTATCAGCTGAAGGGAGCAACGTACAAATCCACCTGTCTGAATCAGTTTCACCTGCTTGACTTAAATGAACATCAACGTCATCAACACGCCCTTGCCACTGGCCTTTTAAGCTCAACTGCTGCTGAATATTAAGCCACAAGCCTTCAACATCGGAACCCAGCATGGTCTTTAAATTGTTGTCTGAACTACTTTCTAACTTTAAACGCTCAGTAAATTGTTGATTCACTTGGATCAACGCACCTTTTGTATCAGTTAACGCGACCGCGACCGCACTGTTTGATAACTGCATCAAGGAATAGTTTTGCTCTTTAACCACACTGAGTTCACTAATATCATAAAATGTCACTAACACGTAATGACATTCTGAATGCTCTCGTCGATGACTGTCTGGCGCTGGTACTATTTGAATATTTAATGCATTGCCACCATATGGACGTAAATCGATTTCCCCCGTCCAATACTTATGCTCATTAAATTGTTCCATTATCTTGACGTAATCATCAAATTCTAAATGAAAAATACGCTGTAGGCTTCGTTCACTTAATTCTTCTTTTGAAATACTTAACGTTGTAGCCGCCATGCTGTTGGCGGAAATCACTCTGCCACTGTCCGTTGCAATAAGATTGCCTTGTTTACCATTAAATAAGCTTTCAACAAGCTCGATATTATAAAGTTTTGCCCGTCTTTCTAAACGAAAAAGGTGACTTAACAGTATTAACACCATGCCCATCAAAGAGATGCAAACGGCAGCAAAAATCAATAGATTTTTCCAGTGAGCAAACTTCGCTTCGATGTCTTTATCTTGGAGATACGAGACAAGAAAGTAATTCCGTTGCACTTGATCATCGGCAGTTAAATCGAATTTCAAATAAACGTAAGTAGCATCTTTGCCATGAAACTGACCAAACTTGCTCAAGGTAATTTCTCGCCATAACATTGGATAATTTTGGCTCAAGCTACTACCTACATCGTCATCTACGGCTTTTTTGATTAAAGATGGTTTACCACTGCCAGCATACACAGTGCCGAGTGTATCAAGCATGATCAACGGTGCTTGTTTCATGCCTAAATCAGGCCGAATAGACTGGAGTACTCGATTCACCGAACTGTAAGTGATCAAAAATCCACGATTGTTCATATCGGTATTTTCAAGCCACGCCACTTGATAGAAATAAGGTTCTAGCACGCCATCGATAGGGGCAAAATAGATTGATGATGTGTAAATATCGCTGCCACCAAGCGATCGTTGACCATTCAATATATTCTGCGGGACTAACTCAAATGGAAAGTTGTTCGATGTTGATAACAGCAGTTTACCGCTAGGTGCAATTAATGCTATATCAAGCAACTCAGGAATATTACCAGTAAGGTTCTGCCAATTTTCAAGCAGTTTTTGTTGGCTTGTGCTGTCTGACTTTTCTAAATAATGAGCTAATAATTCACTTTGAGAAAAGGTTCTGGTACGAAACTCTTGGAACGCGACTTTATCTGACAGCAAAGTACCAAGTGTTTGAAGTTCACTGTACCGTTGTGTAGCCCAGTCACTCTGTAATCGTTTTTCACCAACACTTATTACAATACTCACTAGCAGTAAAATACCCACTAACAGCATTAAAATTTGACTCGCTAACGCCAATTTTCGTTGATATGACCAATGAATGCTTTGAGCCGCAAACAGTAAAGATTTTAATTGTGGAATTGAGCCGTGTTTCAACATGAGCCAGTACAGTAAAACAAACTTATTGGCATAGTAACATGAAGGTAATATTCATGGCATCGATACAAGCTGTATCAGTCTTTCATAATCACAAAAAGGAACCGAAGCTCCTTTTTGTGATTATTTTAATATGCCCTAATTTATACTTGTGGCTGCCACCACCAACGAGTAAAACGCTTACAATCTTCTAGGATTACATATAGCGACGGTAATAATATCAAGGTCACAACAGTCGCAAATAACACACCGAAAGCCAATGAAATCGCCATTGGAATAATGATTTGCGCTTGAAGGCTAGTTTCTAACATTATTGGAGCTAAACCAACAAATGTAGTCAATGATGTCAAAATAATCGCTCTAAACCGACGACAGCCAGCCTCGATAGCCGTTTGACGAATCGATATACCTTGTGCTCTTGCTTTGTTGATATAATCCACCAGCACCAGAGAGTCATTCACCACGACTCCGGCTAAAGCGTACATTCCATATTGACTTAAAATACTGATGTCTTTATCCAAAACCCAATGACCAAACACTGCGCCAATAACACCAAATGGAATCACTGACATTACAATAAGTGGCAAAGTGTAAGACTTAAGTGGAATAGCGATTAAGGCATAAATGGCCAGACAAACAAACACAGCACCTTGAACGAAAACCCAAAATGCTTCTTGCTCATCTTTGCTATTGCCCGTTAACGAGGTCGAAAGTTTCGGATATTTTTGTAACAACTGCGGAATAAATGTGCCTTGAATGTCGCCAACAATACTTGATGGCTCAATTTGAGTTTTATCGACACTGGCCACAACTGATATCGCCCGCTGCCCATCGGTACGATTAATTGAGGCAATAGACTCACCTTTCTCAATAATCGCTACAGTATTGAATGGCACTGTTTGACCTTCAGGCGTACGGATCATCATAGTTTCTAGATGACCTAATGTTTTACGATGTTCGGCTGGATAACGAACCATCACTTTTACTTCTTCTTTATCTCGAAGAATACGCTGCGCTTCATAGCCATAAAAACCGTAACGAACTTGGCGGGCTAAATCAGACAAGTTCAGACCCAACGCTTGTGCTTCAGGACGTATTTGCAAACGTATCTCTTGACTGCCTGACGAGAAGTTATCACTGATGCCATACACGCCGTCATAGCTGGCCAGTTTTTGCTTTAATTCATTAGACGCTTTGGTCAGTTGATTTAAATCGGTCGACACTAAACTAAAGCCAATGTCAGCACCACCGCCTGCAGTCGTACTGCCATTAATATCTAATCGTTTCACAGAGATAAAATCAGGTAATTCATTGCGCCAAGCTGCTGCGATCGTATCACCATCGACTTCGCGATTTTCGCCGTAAGTAAGCTCTGCGAACAAAAATGCTGAGGTTCTTGAGCTGACATCTACTTGACTGTTCGCCAATATCGGGTTGCCATATTCTTTTTCCATCGCTGTATTAACGCGATACAGAGCATCTTCAATTTGTTGGACCACATCTAAAGTATGTTGCTCGGATGTGCCCTTCTCCATTTCCAAATTCACTGAAATAAAATCGGAAGGCAAGTTAGGGAAGAATACTTGCCTGACGGAGCCGCTATGAAGCAAACCAAAGGTTAAAAATGCCAAACCAATAAACACTGATAACACAAGGTAACGACGTTCAACGCAACATTCTATAAATGGTCGATATTGGTTATTAATAAAGTTCTGCAATCCTTTATTGCACTTGATCTTAGTGCGGCTAAACACATTGTTCGATTGTGTTTTCGGCTTAAATTTCATATTAGCCAAATGCGCAGGCAAGATCAGTTTCGACTCAATTAACGAGAAACCTAAACAAAGAAGAACTACTGCCGCAATTGAGGCCGAAATGAAGCCATATGCCCCAGGAGTCAACAATACAGGAATGAACGCTACCATTGTGGTCAACACGCCAAAGACTGCAGGCACTGCGACCTTTTGTGCGCCATTGATTACATTGTCGATTGAATGGCCTTTGGACTCAATTTCACTGTAAACACTTTCACCGATGACGATGGCGTCATCCACCACAATTCCGAGCACCAGCAAAAAGCCAAACAAGGTGATCATATTGATGGATAAATTAAACGGTGCATAAGGCATTAAAAATAATGTCCCTAAGAAGCAGATTGGAATGCCCATCATTACCCAAAATGCGAGTTTGAGATCTAAGAAAAACGCCATGATGAGAAACACTAATACTGCACCGTAAAATATGTTTGATAACATCAGGTTCAAACGGCCTTTCAAGTAATAGGTCAAATCACCCCAATAATCCAACTGTACTGAATCTGGCAAGGTAAGCTTTTTGGCATCGATGTAATCACGTACTTCATCGGCGATAGTAATCGCATTTTGTTCGTCTAAGCTCATGACTTCAATAATTGCTGCAGGCTTGGCATTAAAGCGGGTATAAAACAGCCCTTCTTCAAAGCCATCTTTAATGTCTGCAACTTGAGAAAGTAGAGTTCGAGCGCCGTCTTGTTGTGCGTGCACCACAATATTTGCAAAATCGTCTTGATGATAAGCTTGGCCTTTCGTACGCAATAAAATATCACCATCTATTGCGTGAATGGCGCCACCTGGTAAATCCAGAGAAGAATTTTGCACTGCTTTTGCGACGTATTCAAAACTCAAGCCATATTCTTTCAGCTTGCTTTCAGATACTTCAATCGCAATCTCATAATCTGGTGTACCGCGGAGAACAACCTTAGTAACTGAAGGTAAAGCGGCTAAGTCATCACGTACTGACTTAGCCATTTCCTTCATTTCTTGCTGGTTCATATCGCCATAAACCGATACCCAGATAACATTGTTTTGCGGTTTGATTCGATAAATACTAGGTTTTTCAATGTTGGCAGGAAATGTAGCGATTGCATCGATGGCCAGCTTCACTTCATCAAGCACCTGCAACACATCATGGCCTGATGTAATTTCAATACTCACAGAACCTACGCCATCACCCGCCACGGAAGAAATTTGCTCGATTCCAATAATTTCTTTAATGGCTTCTTCAATTTTAATGATGATGCCTTCTTCAATTTCTTGCGGCGCGGCCCCGGGATAAGCAACGGAAACTTGGAGTTGATTAATTTCAGACGGTGGCAACACTTCTTTTTGAATCAATACTGCGCTAAACACGCCACCAATAATTAAAATCCACATGAGTAAATTGGCTGCAACACTGTTGTAAGCAAACCAAGCAATCAATCCTTTAGGCTGCTCCATTATTGATCACCTTGCTGCATTGGCTTCTGAGTATCAGTCTCGTCAGCTTGCGGGGCTAAAATAGCGACTTCCAATCCATTAGACAGGTGATTAAATTGGGTAAGCGAAATACGTTCGCCTTGCTTTAAACTGCCTTGAATGTAAATAAACTCAGTGCCACTTTTGACAATGTTCACGTGGCGCATAGCAATCGTATTGTTCTCATCGATGACTGCGACTTGGCTATTTCGTACCAAGTGACGAGGGAGTTTTACTAACTCATCGAAATATTTACCTTGAATTGTTGCATCCACAAAGGTGCCAAATTGCAGCGGAAGCCCATTTTGATTAGACGACAGACGTCGATATGGATCGTTTATTTCGGCTACCAGATACAGCATACGGTTGTCATTATCGATGACGCCTTCACTGCGTACCAATTTGCCTTGCCACTGGAATGCTTGATCGGCGATATTACTGGTAATTAATACTGACGCTTGAGGATGCTGAATTGAACCAAGTTGAGTCATATCATCGTAACTGATTGGCAGACGCACTTGCGCAACATCTGTGTTAAATAACACGCCAAGCTCACTGCCGACCGACACATACTGGCCTAAGTCGATGCTTCTCGTCTTCACCAAGCCATCAAATTGCGCACGGATCACAGTACGTTCAAGATTACGTTTAGCCCGTGCTAATACCGCTGTGGCTGATTTAACATTGGCCTTTTCTCGCTGCAGCTGTGGAACACGTAAACCAAGAGTAGGCGCGTTCCCTTGCCCGAAATCTTTAAATTCTACTTTCGCAACTTCACCACGAGCCCTTTCTTCATCAAGCGATGCACGAGCTTGTGCAAGTTGAGCTTCAGCTTGAGCTAAGTCAGCTTGATAATCAGACGCTTCAATTTTTGCGAGCACTTGCCCTTTATTGACCATCCCACCGCTGACAAAAATGGATTCAACATGAACAATTCGACCACTGACCTCAGCAACCAAGCGCGTTTTATCTTTGGGTTGTACTACACCAAATGAAGCTAACGTAATAGCTGACTTTTCAACAGCAACAACGATAACGTCAACAATAGGTAACGGTGGTTTTTGACTTTTTTGCTCTGGTTGGGATTTTGATTGAGTTAATAAAAAATAAATTAACGCAGCAATAACGATAATACATAAAGGTAATAAACGTCTTAACCATAAACTCGAACTGCTCATAGGGCCTAGCTTTCCTTCTCAAGGCGAAATTATGTTTACGCTACCAGAATTTATGTAAAATATAAACGCAATATTGTAAATTAATTGTGATAATAACTTATGAGTTTTTACTAATATTAACAGTGACTTGCACACTTTTTAACCAGTCAATATTTTGACACTTTTTAAGTTAATGATTTGATTTATTAAAGACACAAAAAAGGCCGCTTAGCGGCCTTTTTTGTCAATTATAAGTTGTCATCAAAAAATGACTCCATTACACATAGCGAAATTATTTTTTTGCTTTCTTTTTCTTAGCTTTAACATTGGCTTTAACATTGGCTTTAATTTTTTCTTTGTTCTTTTTCTTAGTCGGTGCCTTGGCTTCTTTATTGTTCGGCTTTAGCCCTTCAATTACTCGACGTTTCAATTTTTGTTCAATATAACGTTCAATTTTAGCTAAAATACGCACATCATGCGCTTCAACTAATGATATTGCCGTACCTTTTGCGCCAGCACGAGCAGTACGTCCAATGCGATGAACATAAATATCAGAGGTGCGTGGCATGTCAAAGTTGATCACATGAGTGATACCTTCAACATCAATACCACGTGCGGCAACATCAGTACAAAGCAATACGTCAACTTCACCTTTAGTAAAGCGACCTAACGCTTGAAAGCGCTTCTTCTGCTCCATGTCTCCACGCATAAACGCACTAGTGATACCTGCTTGTTGTAAATGACCTTCAAGACTTGCCAACCCTTCACGCGTTTTGATGAACACAATCGCACGTTCTACTTCTTCAGAATTTAGCAAATGGCATAGGATATCAAATTTATGCTTTTTATCGTCCGCAAGATGCACCCACTGATGAATTTTGGCTTTTTCACTTCTTGGAGATTCAATCGTAACATTCAGTGGGTTGATGAGCAGTTCTTCAGCAAAACGCTTAACGCCACCGGTTTCTAACGTGGCAGAAAACAACATGTTTTGCTTACGACCTTGTGCTTCCATAGCAATCGATTTAACCACTGTTGAGAAGCCCATATCCAACATGCGATCGGCTTCATCAATGATCAATATTTCGACTGATTCGGCTGAAAACTTGCCTTTGTCCAAATATTCTAACAAACGCCCAGGCGTAGCAACGATAATGTCGTGACCCGCTTCAAGCATTTCTTCTTGAGGTCCGTATGGGACCCCGCCAGTGATGATGCCAATGTCTAAATCAAGCTCTGTGGCTAAATGAGTCGCATAACGATGAATCTGGCTTGCGAGTTCACGAGTAGGCGTTAATACCAATACACGAGCTTGTCCAGGAAATCGTCTTGGAAAGTCGATCAAATGCTGCAGCGCAGGTAGCAAGAAGCTCGCTGTTTTGCCTGTACCAGTTGGTGCCATTGCAAGAATATCGCGCTGCTCTAGGGCGGCTGGAATCGTTTGTTGCTGGACTGTCGTAGCAGTCTCGTGGCCCATATGTTTTAAGGCATCAAGTAAATCATGATCCAGATCGAATTCTTCAAATAGCATGGTAAGGTTCTCGGCATTTATAAGCGGCGCATTATATACCCAAAATCATTCAAAGTGCAGTATTCAGAGCTTTCTGGGCGAAAAGAATTCGCGGCGAGCAAGTGAAGTAATGGTTATTCCATTAAAAGCTTGCACAACAAAGAAGTATTTTCGCCCAGAAGCTGACACAGTGCGTGTTTCACGGCTTGTTTATCTTCGTTATCAGTGTTCGCAATAGCTCGCTATTCCTTCACACTGTTGCCTTGATTAACAAGCAGTGAAATCACGCTGAATTCCTGCATCTTGAATGATTTTGGGTATACACTCAAAATCATTCAAAGTGCAGACTAAAGTTTTAAATAAAAAGCTTTAGTGAGTTCTACCATTTCCTCGCTGTATTCACCCGTTTTTCCTCGAATGATAAATGGCGATATTTCAACGTTTGAAACAGGGTTAAAGCCAATTTCGAGCAACACTCTGTTAGGTTGTTTACCTCGAACACTCACTACCCATTGTTTTCTACTGACTGACAATGCCAAATGGTTAAGTGCATTTTCGAAATGCAGCAAAGACTCGACAGG
>VSKX01000120.1_pt1 | contig 11538 bp, 6 predicted proteins | sample 4799481 | NCBI WGS metagenome assembly VSKX01 (sample SAMN12179537, study PRJNA552185) | sponge metagenome | biome: deep-sea hydrothermal plumes; feature: spots directly above weak diffusing fluid; material: sea water; isolation source: sponge from the Swan site of a hydrothermal vent ...
TATAACAATACTTCGGACAGTTTTCAATTAGGTGACAATAACAGCCAAGTAAGTTATTGAATTTTATAGAATTGCATTTTTAAAAACACTTTCAATAATATGTTGAAATTCAATGAATTATAAAAAGTGTCCAAACTATTGTAACTAGATACTGGCCTTAGTAATTAGATGAATATCTAAAAAACTATTATTTAGCTACTTATATATTATATTGAGCTCATGACGCATCAACTTTGATTCGGTCTTGAGTTTGAATTGCTAAAAATTCATTGCGTCTGTGAATGGCATTCACTGCTGCAATAGTTGTTGGTGAACGGTAACTATTTAACACTCTGTCTGGAATTTTTTTCTGTATCTCTGTTTCTCTTGCCATTTTAAGTCTTGGCTCTCTCATTATTTTATCATGTTGTTCTTTTGTTATATGAAAGATTGGTAGAGGCCATATATTCCTGCTCAAATGGTCAACTATTTCTCGATTCGATTCACGTTGTGTTTCGTTGTTGATACTAAGCATATCTAGCATCATCATAGAATCTGGGAGTTTTTGTTGCCTTAGACGCATCGTATTTGGAACTTCAACACCTGCTAGTAAAAATAGTTCACGCTTGCATTGGTCTTTTATTTGTTCTGTGAAGCCTCGTGAAATGTTTGCATGGTTGTCTAATTTAGCTTTTCTATTCTTCAATATTTCTATCCGATTTTCACTACTATTAGTTATATCGACTCGTAATCCAAACCGTACTTGTGGTGGTAGGGTTTGAGTGCGTTGATCCTCTGCTTTAATCAAACCATTAACTATCATGACATCTATCATTCCGTTCATTGCACTTTTTAAATTTGACTTGAACTTGGGTGATGTTGAACCAGTAAAAAGATATTTTTTAACAACTTTGCTGCTCTTAATAGTATTTTCATTAAACGTAGATTTTTCATTAACCAGAGATTCAATAAAATCAATGCTAAACTGAATGATTACTCTATATAGATCAGCTCTAACATTTCTAAGCGGTTCGATTTTATTTAAGTTAAGCAGTGCTTGCTTGATAGTATTTAATACTCCTTCATCGAAAACACTACCGAATAATTGCTCGATAATTTCAACAACTTTGGTTTTAGGTAACTTAGTCCTTTCTATTAGCATACTATATATCAATATCAATTTTTCCTGTTCACTAAAGCAAACCCCTTCTGTTTCTAGTAACTGGCACATCCATTGACAACAAAACGCGCTAGCAAATGCTTCAGACGAACTTGGTCGACAGTTTAAATCTTGAGGGGTTTTGTTCTGCTCTAAACAATGACTCATTTCAATGACACTGATTGGGCAGTGATAAAGATATTGTACAATTTGTTGAATAGTTTCTGATATTTTTTGAGGCTCTATTATATTGACAGGTGTTGCAAAAACACATTTCCATAACTCTTCTAGCCACTCATCTTTATTTCGACAAAATAAATTTTGTCTCTCTAACCATGATAATTGATTCAATAAAGGAGAAAACATTAACATTCGTTGTAGTGCTTGATGATTAACTCCCAACCTACTACAGACTAGGCTCATTTGATTATCCAGCCCCCCAATTACTTCGCTTGCATTTTTATTTTTTACACATTCATCCAATAATTTATTAGGTAACATACTGTTAAGCTCACCTACTTCGAGTAATGCTCCTCTTTCAGCGAGATAGACAACAAATAATAACCTTTTTCGTTGAGTATCATTCTTTATCAATTTAAATAATGCAATATGCTGTTCTAGCCTCATACCCAACCTAAAATAAATCGAGTGGTTACCTTGAAAACAATCCGGTGACAAATAATGTGTCGTTGCTTGTATAGCAGCTGGATATATAGGCTGGCAAATCACTTCATTATGTGGAAACGTTTCTTTGGAATATTCAACTCTACTGTTAAATCTTTTTCTTTGTGATTTATCTAATGTTGCTTCTGTTTCATTTAGTAACAAATGCCCGCTGCTTGTTGGATTTTGATCCATTGAAGACCGCCATTCAATACGTTCAGCCATTTTTTGACCTAATGTGCTAATATCAACTAAACGTTTAGGTGCGCTAGATTTCACACCTTTTCGACCTATGGGAAATTGATATCCTCTATAATTGCGTTGGTTAAGCATAACTTCTTTTTCTAATTCTGACTGAGCATCCAAGATGCGTACAGTAAAAGCATTTGATTTAAATATTGCCCACGGTTTAAGCATTACAGGGTCTAAAAGTAAGACGACTTCATTACTAAGATAGAGCCGAATAGGTGCGTTTTCAAATAAGTAAGTAACAGGGCGCCGATACTCCTCACCATGGCTGCGCTTACCAAGCCAAAAAGACAACGACAACCATCTTTGCCCTTTTTCTAACTTTTGCACATCACTAAAGTATCCAAACTCTTTTGACGAAATACACCTGACAGGACTACCAGTATCAAAACAATGATGTTGTTTTCTAATCGCTAGTATATCCTTATGGCTCTTATCTGTTACGAGTGACTGCCCCATTGCCAGTGGTTGAGAAAGAATAAAAGTATCAAAATTAAAACATATCACATCAGCATTTATTTCTGTTTTTGGTATTGGTATTGGTATTGGTTCAGGCAATGCTAATTTTTGTTCATCTACATGTGCAGCTTGTGAATACTGCATTGCTAGATCCTGTGACTCTAACTTCTGAACTTGCTGAGTAAATGTTACTTGATCTAAGTCAACACAAGTTAAAACACATTTAAAGTGATCATCACTTATAGGTTGATCGGAAGCATTCTTCAACCAAGTAAGCACTTCATTAAATAACTGAGCATCTCTCCCAGCCCTCTTTTCAAAATCACTTAGATCAAGCTGAATCTCTTTTTTGTTTTGTAAGGTATATCTGCCTGTTTGTACAAGATGTGCAACTCGAACGACCACAACAGAGAGCTCTTGCTGTGCTTCTTTAATCTGAGTATCAATCCTTTCTCTTATTAAGCTTTCAACATAATCAGTGATAACCTCTTTTGTGCTTCTAAGAATTATATTATTGCCACAATTAAACTTATGATTATGTAGACGTTGAATTACATTTGCTAATTCATAGGTAATGCTTAATGATTCAGACTCTCTAACCGTTGCTCCAAATTGATCTAATAAATTCCACATATAATCTTGATATTTAACTTGTTCATTTTCATCGATTTGATTTGACAAATTTTGTACGCATTTTACAAGTTCAGTAACAATAATTACTGCCGAAGTTGTTTCAGCAGGCGTTATTTCAGTAGCAACTGAACCTATTTGTGAATCCATTGTGTGTGACTTCAATTTAGTTACTTCAAGTTTTTCTTCCTCTTCATTCAGTTTTTTTAAACTTTTTTCACAATATTGTATTGCTCCATTAAGTACAGAATTCATCACAGATAAGCGGCTTGCCCTTGCTGTCTTAAGTTCATTTACTAGAGCTTTTTTAATCAGATTTAATGCCGATGCTGTTTGTGAGTCACCTATCAACTTTAATAATTTTTCTCGATTTTTTTGGTAATCTTCTGTCGAGCTATATTGATAGATAGACACTAGAATATGCTCAAGCTGTTTATGTAATGGTTCTGAATCAGCAACATCTATATTATCTACAGTCTTAGGATAAATACTCATTTTAGCAGTGCTTAATGTAATACTCTGTGGAGTCGTCTCTATTGAAGCAGCTTTTATCGAAGATGGTAACGTGAGGCTTAGTCGAGAACTACTTTCGTGCTCGCTCATTGGTTTTTTAACTGATATAGATGTTGCTTCTAAATTTTGTTTTTGTAGAACTTTAGTTGTACAAGGCAGTTCTAAAGGCTCTTTGCAAACTCCGCTTTTACTTAATTCATAAATTTTTTCATTCAACTTTTGCTTAATTTCTAAAATTTTGGGACATAGATTCCGACTAAAATCATTCTCAAATATCTGAAAAGCTTCTTTAATCTCAGAAAGATCATCGTTGCTATGCGCATTTGAAATGCTATCTATTATTTCGTCAAAAAAAATAGACTGTTGAGCAGTTAAAAAGCGACTACCTTGAACAGATACGAACTTTTCATATATTTGATACCATCCAATTTTACTCTTTCTTACATCATTTGAAGTACTATTTTGGACTAATGGTTGCTGAAATTTCGATGTTGAAAAATGAGTTTTATTTCTTCTTGAAAATCCCATTTCAGCAATTCGTTTAGACTCTCTTGCTTTTGTTTCGATACTTAAATGCTGCCATGGCTTGAGTAATGAACACGGGATAGAGTTTGATGTCATTTTATCATCAATGAGTTTGAGTGTTTCCAATAGCTCGAGAAGAGAAGGATCTCCCATTAATATCGCTTGTCCTTCATTAAAATTGTATTTACAATCAACACTGTAGCCAGCATCTTTTGCTATTCTCACAGCTACATTTAACTGCTCAGATAGTCTACATTCGTGCTTATGAAAATCATCAATTTCAGATAATTGCATTGGTCGAATGTCATAACCTTTTCCCTCACTTTCTTCTTTTAAAGGTATAGACGGATCATGAATATTAGTTCGCTCTAATACAAAATTCTTACTGACACCAATCCGAGTTAACCACTTCTGAGAAGAATTATCTCCTAGTTTTAGTTTGGCAATTTCTTGGTAATATTTAATATTATCAACTAAATGGCCGAGATCAATATGCAATTTTTCCAATCACTGCGCCTCAAAAAATAAATTGATTGGTGTTACTCAATGGAAAAGGTATATAAAAGATAAATATCCAATGATAAATAAAATTTACACAGCTTCATTATCCTGTAATTCATTAAGTAGTGATAAAAAACAGAATGGCACTGTAGAAACACAATTAAATTATCTATTAGATTAACAGAACGAAGAATTTGCTAAATTAAATAAAATTAAACTGAGATGAAGATTAGTTAAACTCTGACTGCAAACTACAGTAATCAGAGTTTAACTAGTGGGGATTTACCTGACTAGATGTAAAAAGTGCATGTGTTTCTCGTATTGATCAATGATGTCACCAATAACCTGAACCTTGGTATAACCCATGATGTCGTAGTTTTGCCCGCCTTCATTCAAAAATACTTCAGCACGAGAGTACTTCAGATTTGATTCATCACTTTCATCATTTGCAAAGCTGGGTTGCAGATTAGAGCGAGAAATAATGGCATAACTAAAATCGTGCTCATCACCATGCAGTACTCTCAGTGATGGTGAGCCTTTTTCATCAAGCTTTACCACGCTTTGAACACCTTGTTTTTCCAGCTCATCGACCACAGCTCTCATTGCTGGCGTTGCAACTTCAACGATAAACTGCCCAACATCTGACTTACAAGAGAAACTTACCAAATTAGCTAATCGGTCTTGCCACTGGATCAATTGCTTACCAACCTTCGGTGTTAATGTCGTTTGCGCCAAGCTGTCTTTTTTAGTTGCATCAACACTTAACGCTTTAAATAGACCATAAATTGACACTAATAGAATCATCGAAAATGGTAATGCCGTCATAATAGTAGCCGTTTGCAGAGCCTTAAGCCCACCAACCAGCATAAGTATTAACGCCACAACACCAATCAAACTTGACCAAAACACACGCTGCCAGATTGGTGTATTACTATCACCTCCTGATGAGAGCATATCGAGAACCATCGCACTTGAATCAGATGAAGTAACAAAAAATAGCACCACCATAATGATTGCCACAAACGACAAAAAGTTAGAAAACGGGAAGTGTTCTAAAAATTTGAATAAAGCTAAAGATACGTCATTCTGAACAACTGTACCCAACTCGGTAGCACCTTGATTCATAATCATATCAATTGCACTATTACCAAATACGGTCATCCAAATAAATGTCAGCAATGTCGGCACAAAGAGTACACCGCAAACAAATTGTCTGATTGTTCTACCTTTTGATATACGAGCAATGAACATGCCTACAAAGGGTGACCAAGACAACCACCACGCCCAATAAAAGAGTGTCCAACCACCCATCCATTCAGTTGGTTTGTAAGCGTATAGATTAAATGTTTTATCGATAATATCTGAAAGGTAACTACCCGTATTTTGTACAAACAACTGTAAAAGTATTGACGTAGGGCCTAATGTAACCACAAACACTACAAGAAGTAGAGCCAAACCTAGATTAGCTTGAGAAAGGATTTTAATCCCTTTATCCAACCCAGACACTACTGATAATGTCGCTAAACAAGTGATACCAATAATGAGCCAAACTTGAACCGTCGTGCTTACCTGAATATCAAATAAATAGTGAAGGCCAGAGTTAACTTGTAAAACGCCATAACCCAGAGCTGTTGCCACACCAAAGACTGTTCCTAAGATGGCAAAAATATCAACAATATGACCCGTAACACCATAAATTCTATCGCCAATGATTGGATACAAAGCCGATCTTAGCGTCAAGGGCAAGCCATGACGGTAACCAAAAAATGCCAGAATTAGTGCAACAATTGCATAGATAGCCCAAGCATGAAGACCCCAATGGAAAAAGGTAATGTTCATTGCCTCCTTCGCGGCTAGAATCGTTCCCGGATCGCCCGTTGGCGGTGACAAAAAGTGCATCACAGGCTCGCCGACACCAAAAAACATCAGGCCAATCCCCATTCCAGCAGAGAAAAGCATGGCGAACCAAGCCGGAAAACTGTATTCAGGCTCAGAATGATCGGGACCTAACTTAATGTCGCCATAACGGGACAAGCCTAAAAACGCAACACTAAATAAAATGATCGCCACGACAGCAACATAGTACCAACTTGCATTTAGAATGATTTGATTCTGCAAGTAAGCAAAATATTCTGATGCATTTGTAGGAAAAAGAGATACATAGCAAATAAGTAATAAAATCGATAATGTAGAACCAAAAAAGACTGGCCGATTGATACTTACACGAAAACGCGATGATTTAGGTGATGATTGATTTGTAATCATACAATAAAGACACTCCTAAATTTGAGATATCTGTCAGACTGATAGTCAGAGATAATGAAGTATCTTCACTGAATGTGAGTATTAGTCAGAAGCAAAGACCCACCACTCTACAGAAGCCATACCTTTAACTCAAATCGTTATCACTAAAGTGTGTATTCAATACGAGGTTTACAGTATTTTTGTTACTATTCTTAAGGCAGACCAATGAAAATTTTAGATATAAAGTCTAACCTGTTAGTATGAGACAAAATTTCCCCCTGTCTTTACGTAGATATAACCCTAAATATTTAAAGGCATGATTTATGGATGAACATCGGTGAGTCAACACCAACATGCAGAGCTTAATGCAGTAATCCTTTGCCATTCGTGCGATCTGGTTGTTGCCAAACGAGCCTTACCTTCAAATGTCAGAGCATTATGCCCTCGTTGCCATACGATACTTTTTGATGCACCTTTTTGTACCATCAATGGATTATTGGCTCTTTGTTTAACAGCATTAATATTTTTCATTCCCGCTATATCCATGTCTGTTTTAGAATTGCACTTTTTAGGCAGCGTCCGTACCGCAACTGTTTTTGATGGCGCTTATGCCGTATTTACACAGGGATATTGGGTTGTAGGGCTAGCTGTATTTATCGTTGCGATTGTTGCACCGGGTTTGCTGATCAGTTCGATTTTATTACAAACTATTATAGTAAAATCATCGCTTAATACTCCGTTTTGGATTAAAACATACAAAGCCCTTTTAAAAAGCCAAAACTCACTAAAGCAGTTTTCGATGCCTGAAATTTATATCATTAGCTTACTTGTAACAACATTCAACTTGGCCGATTTTGCTGACATGCAATTTAGTATGGGCACATTTTGCTACGCAATGCTTTTTGTAACGATGATTTTCTTACAACGTGAGTACAACTTAGAATACATGTGGGCACAAATTAATGAGCAATAATAAATTAGTGCCAAATAATCATAGGATTCAAGGCAACCAAGTTGGCCTATTTACCTGCCAAAACTGCAAAAAAGTAAACTCGGATGAAGCCACAAAATGTTCTCGCTGTGATTCAGCTATAGCTGAAAGAGACTTCGTAAGCATTCAAAAAGCGTGGGCCTTGTTAATTACTTCAGCCATATTGCTTATCCCTGCAAATCTTTATCCAATTAGTTTGATTACTAAACAAGGGCAAGTTACTGAAGATACGATTTTTTCAGGAATTTTACACACCATACATTTAGGCATGATCCCCATCGCGATCATTTTGTTTATTGCCAGTATTCTTGTGCCATGGTTAAAAATCATTGGACTTGCCACTTATTTAACTGCAATAACGTTTAAAATTCCCATGTCTAAAAGAACACTGATGCGTGGTTATCACATCATTGAATGGATTGGCCGATGGTCGATGCTTGATTTATGTGTCATTTCACTCACGGTTGCTCTCGTAAATATGGGCCAACTGTTAGACGCTAAACCCGGACCTGCAGCTACTGCATTTGCACTCGTTATTTTATTTACTCAACTAGCCGCTAAAGTACTCGACACTCGACTACTTTGGGATCGAATGGACAGTAAACATGATTCAGACTGAAACACCAAAAATTGTAAAAAAGAAGCTTTTTTCTCCAGTATGGCTGCTACCAATAGTCGCTTTAATTCTGGGTATCTGGCTGATTATCAGAGGGATTCACGATGCAGGAATTGAAATTAATATTCACTTCCCCAATGCTACCGGAATTGAAATCGGAAAAACCTTAGTAAAATATCAAGGTGTTGTAGTCGGTAAAGTCACCGATATTGCGATCGAACCCGATTTACGAGGCGTAGAAGTAACGGTAAACATGAATTACCGTGGCATTTCATTTTTAACTGAAAACACCCAGTTCTGGTTAGTCAGTCCTAAAGCGAGTATTACAAAGATTGAAGGTCTAGACACCTTGTTTTCAGGTAATTATATTGCGATTAAACCCGGCGATGGCGGCATGACACTGCGCTTTGAAGCCAGCATTGAAGCACCAGCGCAAATGCCTGCCAGTGAAGGAATGCTCGTCACTCTATTTTCAGACAAACTCGGCTCACTTGATATTGGATCTCACGTTTTTTATCGTCAAATACCGGTAGGTAACGTCGTTAGTTACCGATTAAACCAGTATGATAAAGTAGCCATTAGTGTTTTCGTCCAAAAACAGTACGCCAAACTCGTCAAGCAAAACACACAGTTTTGGAATGCTTCCGGTGTACAAATTGATGCCTCGTTGTCTGGTGTTTCAGTGAAAACCGAAAGCCTTGCATCGCTTATCGCTGGCGGAATCAGCTTTAACTCACCAAATGATAGTCATTCAGCTAAAAGTGGTGACGTTTATACATTGTTTGATTCTGAAAAAAATGCCATAGGCGGTGAAGCATTTACGCTTACAACTTCAAATGCTGAAAGTGTTAATAGAGGCACTCCAATAAAATACCGAGGTGTCAGCATTGGTGAAGTGATATCTAAAAAGTTACTCGATTTAGACCAAGTGCAATTATCGGCACGAATTTCACGTCAATACGCTCATTTATTAACAGGCAGTGCAAAATTTTGGTTAGAAGGTGCTGACATTTCATTGTCAGGCATTAAGCACCCTGAACGATTAATATCAGGCTCGGTTATCAACTTTTTACCCGGAGATGGTGCAGCAAAGAGTCAATACTCAATATTGAGCCAAGCGCCTGATGCAGCAAAACAGCAGAACGTTAAAATCAACATCACCAGTGATCAAAACTATGGATTATCTGCCGGCGCTGAGATTAAATACAAAGACATAACTATCGGTAAAGTCAAAACGTTAGCCTTAAACGATAGCTTCACCCAAGTGAATTTAACCGCTGAAGTTCGACCTGAATTTAAGTCATTATTAACAAACAACAGTTATTTTGTGCCTAAATCTGCCTTTGCTCTTGAAGCTTCACTCGATAAAGTGTCCGTTAAAACTACTGGTGTCTCATCAGCTATTACTGGTGCGATTGCATTAATGAAGCGCCAAAGCAAAACAATAAAATCAGAGAAAAAAACCGCACAATTTACGCTTTATGAATCACTTGATAATGCGAACAGCATTTTTGAGCAGTCTAATATCACGCTTATTACCTTATCTAATACAAACGCGGCTGATTTACAAAAAGGCTCACTGATTTATTACAAGAAAATGGAGATTGGTAAAATACAATCCGTAAATTGGCAAGCCGATACGGACTCATTTGATATTAGTGTTGGTGTACAAAAGCAGTTCGCATCCCTACTATCGAGTAAAACAGTTTTTTGGCGTAACAGCGCTGCAAAAATTAACGCCAGTTTAAGCGGAATTGAAGTCGATATCGCACCGTTACAAGGCGCACTAAAAGGCAGTATCAGTTTAGGATTACTTGAAACAACGCTTTTAAACGAGCCTAATCACCAGTTATACGACTCTAAAAGCCTTGCACTTAACCAAGCTCAAGCCATAACCATTACATTCCCTGCGAGTGTTAGATTAAAAGCCAATGCTGAAATTCGTTATCAGGGATTTCAAGTCGGCAAAGTTCAAACTGTTTCCTTGAACAAAGATTTAAAATCAGTAATGGTTAATGCTTATTTATACGGTGAATATGCGCGTTACTTCAACAAAACTGACAGTCAGTTTGTTATTGTCGATGCTGATATATCTTTAGCAGGAATTACTGCACCTGAAACGATTCTTACAGGGCCATATATTAACGCCATCCCTTCATTAGAAAGTGACATTAATACTGGTATCAATGCTTATCCTTATCCTTCAGTTACATCAAACTTCGTAGGAAAGCTAACGACTGAAAGTTATGCCAACCTACCCGAAGGTGCAGTAAAAGTAGCGCTGATTAAATCAGAACTTGGTTCAATTAATGTCGGCACTCGAATATTCTTTCGCGGTATCGCTATTGGACAAGTAGATGGTTATAAGCTCAGCGCCAATGGTGACGATGTGATTATTTTAGCGCACATCACTAACAAATATACTTCGTTAGTGAATACCACCAGCAAGTTCTGGGAACGCTCAGGCATTAAAGTTGATGCGGGTTTATTTTCAGGTGTTCAAGTTGATACTGGATCACTTGAGAATATTCTTGTTGGCGGCATTGCTGTCGCAACAGAGCAGCCTACCGATTCAATGAATGCTTTAACTGAGCCTTCTAGCTTTACACTTCACGATGAAGTAAAAGATGATTGGATGATGTGGGTTTTCGAATAGAGCTTTTATCTTTAGAAATGATCTGTAGCTCCTGCAAAAGCAGGAGTCCAGCGCCTTTAGTATTTAAAATAACACCTCCATTCGCGAAACATTTTTCAATCATATCTTTACAGACAAATATCTAGCTTTCATTATTCAATAGTTCGGACAGTTGTAACTTCTCAATAACCCGTGGCAAAACGCAAAAAGTGTAACAGTTCGTTACGATCGTAAGTTCGCTATTGACCGATCTTTCCATGCTTTCATAATGTCTGTAAATGAACTCAATACTTGTTGAACTTGAAACTTCCACTTCCTGATTTTTCCAATTCAGTTTGTCCTGAATGCAGACCTACTGTTGTGGCTTTGCAGAA
>VSKX01058588.1_pt1 | contig 11535 bp, 13 predicted proteins | sample 4799481 | NCBI WGS metagenome assembly VSKX01 (sample SAMN12179537, study PRJNA552185) | sponge metagenome | biome: deep-sea hydrothermal plumes; feature: spots directly above weak diffusing fluid; material: sea water; isolation source: sponge from the Swan site of a hydrothermal vent ...
AAGGTATAGGAATGGCCAAACTTCAAGAAACAAGATTCATTCAAACAACTTTGATATCAAATTCATGTCATGACTAGCATGCTATTTCATCGTAGACTACACACCCATGCACGTACCTCTGTAGCTATTAAAATTAAATGTGAGTAGAACACACATGCAGAATTGTCCTTTTGTCAAGACCAGATTCTGGGGACAAGTTGGCGCATGCGCAAGCAGTCGATACCAGGCCTAGTTGTCGACCTAGCGTTATTTTAGAGACAAATCGGCCTGGGGACAAGGCTAGCTGGGTCGCTGCACTGTAGCTAGTTGGGCATGGCCGGCCCGACCTTCCGACAGCAGGTCGGGCCACGCCCAAACTCCGCCCAACTACACTGCTAAACAAAAAATCAAGCTAGCTATGCGCTAGCTAAGCAACATTTATAGCTAGTTTGCTATTCTCAAATCTGTGTAGTATAATGTAGCTATGGGGCTCTTTTTGCTATCGTTCATGGCTGAGTTGTTAAAAGCTAGTGTTATAGCGCTGTTTCTGATCAGTTTGGTTCTGCTGTCAAGAAGAGTGGAGGCGGTGAGTAAGGGGGAGTTCCCTGGGAACCACATAATTATATTATTATGTACACACATTATTATTATAAACTAATCCCCCTACTTTGTTTATACCCTCCTCCCTGTGCATGCATGCATGCAACAGAGTGCTCAGTCTGATGATGCTGTGTGTGAGACTGGACAGTATATGAACCAGACAGGCTGTGCAGAATGTACTGTGTGTCCAGAAGGCTATGGTGTGCAGGAGCTGTGTCAGAGAGACTCGACTGACACAGTCTGCACTCAATGCAATAGTGGACAGTATTCTAAACTGACTCCTACTAACAGATTCTGCACGGAATGCTCCAACTGTACAGCATTGAGCAGACAGTTGCTGTCAGTCTGTACAGTAGAGGAGGATGCTGTGTGTGGTAGCTGTCAGCAAGACCATTTCCTACAGATCAGTCGGGATGGTAGTACCCAATGTGTGGAGTGTTCACAATGTCCGCCTGACAGCTCAGCAGTGCGATGGTTCGAGTGCTCTCATCTACCAATGGAGCAACAGTGTGCACCAGGTGCTTGCATGCATGCAACCAAGAGCTAGCAGCTGTATATAGTATCTTTCCCTCTCATTTCTGTTAGTTAATGATTTATAGACTGTCCTTATACAGGGATTTGCTGAACCTTTGCATCACTAACCAGAGGGTTGAGCATCAAGCACTCCTTGTGTTTTATATGGAAGTCACTATGTAGTGTTTGCACACGTCAGCAAGTTTCCATATAAGGAATGTTCAACCCTCTGGTTAGAGATGCCAAGATTCTGCAAAGCCCTGCAGCTATAGATTACGTAATGGCAATCTTGTAACTCCACTAGAGCTATATTATTACGCTCACAAAGAATAATCTCGTGACTTTTGTTTAGCCAGAAGAGATGTGTTTATAGAATGAGTTAATTGTTCTGTTACTAACTGTATTGCATGTGCATGCCTACAGGCTACACAACCTTGCCAGCTGTTACTGAGGTGGTCCACACAGCGCACAGTGTGGCTGACCTGCTACCACAGCTGGCTAGACTGACAAGAAACAGAACAGTGTACTTTGCAGTGGGCCCTTCAGCTGTGCGCGTCAAAAAAGAGCCTATATTTGAGAGTATTGTGTCAGCAGTGTCATTACTGTTCACTTTGATCACTGTAATTGTGTTTATGAGTGTCTCAATGTCCGCTTGCAAGAAATGCTGTAAGCTACATTGTCACCACCGTGTACGAAGACATTGACCATTCATTAATTCTCCTCATTTTTTTGTAGCCTTTGTATCTTTTTTATACCCATCAGGGACACTACATTACACTGGCAATAATGATAAACAACAACTGATCATATTAATTAACCAACAGTTCATACAAATTTAATACATGTACAAACATGCGCAGCTGCAAGTATATTATGTGTCCCTAGGAGTTAATAATTATAGCTTCTATATTGTACTAATCTTCTCTTCTTGGCTTTCTCCTGTTACGTCTGTATAAATTACACAAGAACTTGATGTAAGAACAACTTCGCAAGATTAAAAATTACAGTACTCTCAAGTGACTGTGTATGTGTGACTTACGGTTTTTTGGTCTCTGCTTGCTGTTTCAGAACACGTACAAGCATACAAGGAGAGAGAGAGACATAAATCAGCATACAGCCACGTAACACTAAATTGAAAAAGCTCTTTCAGATGGTGTAATAAAATCAAGGGTGAAAAATTAGCCATTTTTGAGAATAAACCAAACCAAAAAGTGGGTGAAATTTGTCAAAATGGGAGAGTCGTCTTTGGGAGAGTTTTTTTATGGGAATCAGCAAAACATAGTTCACCTGAGTGGGGATAGTTTCTTTCTCCCCTTGGTTACTGTCGCCCTGTTCTCCTTGACTCTGCTCTCCCTGACTCTGCTCTCCCTGGCTGTCTTCTCCCTGACTAGCCCCCTCAATTTGACTGGCCCCCTCACTTTGACTGGCCTTGCCTTCTTCCTCCTATAAAACAGACCAACACACACTATCAAGAATGGATCCACGCTTGGACACCACACACAGACACATATAGCTAACTACAGTACAGTTGTGTAGCTGCTGTGAACTGAGGACACCTAACCTCATCTTCATCAGCTTGAGCTACAATCGATTCATCTTCTTCTTTCTCCTCTGAGGATGCTTGTTCTGGAGGGTCATCTGGAGTGGGCTCGTCTGTCTTCTTCTTCCTAGCTGCTTCATCAGCTGGCTTAGGCTGTAGAGTGGGACATTGAGAGCAGTGTGCATTACTGTTGTGGTGATGGATTGACTAACCTTAGACCGGACACAGCAAGCAGCACAGAGTACAAATGGCAGGACAATGGCTAGAGCATAGAGTGCCCACAGGTAGGGGTAGGTGTTAGCCAAGCTAACAAATGAGTCTAACCAAGAACCCTGCACAAAGAAACACACTCATACATGCACATGAAAGTGTTATTGTAGTCACTTACAATGGCGAATGACCCTCCAGCATGCCTCTCTGCCTCCATCTTTAACATCCACCTTTACAATGATAACAACAGCACGATAAAACTGAAGCTGTCAACACAATAGCACAATAAAACTACACAGACAAAATAAGAAGCCAAGTGCTCTTTTGTCAGAGTCAAAACCTGGCTTATAATATGACGCTGGACCCGACGTAGTGTCTAGTGTCAGGAAACGCTCGACTAGAATAATGTTCTATTCCAGCGCAACGTCAGCGTTTTGACGCTAGAATCATATATAAACCAGCCTTAATTAATGCTCACCCGTCGAATGAGTAGGTGTTGGCAATAGTGAGGTCACTGGTGATAATAATGTTGTCAAAGTAGATGTTCTCGCTCATGGACCACAGTTCAAAGCCAACAGCTGTTATAGGAGTAAAGCTAAAGTAGGGAGTCTTATCTTCAAAGTACGCCGGATTAGGGATCTCTCTAGGAGCCCACTTGCCCTGAGGGGAACCACACAAACACACATCACAGTAACCTGGTTATCAATAATATTGTTGGAGCTTACGTAAGTAAGGTCAGTAGCGTTATAAACACCTTGCTCTAATTGAGCGCTTCCCCTACGCAACTGATGCTATGTAAGCTACAGCGTCATAATCATTGTGAACCAGTGTAAGGCTTGATTAAACATACTACATAATTATGAACTCACATCGTATTCTGGGTTGGTTATGAGAGGTGCCTTCCACTTGCCTTTATAACTGGGGTTCTGTACCATGGGAGCAGACCACTCTCCACAGCCTACCTCATCACACACAGGGTTGGCTGGAGGAACACACACACATACAACAGTATCTTACATAGTAGAAACACATCACTTTCAGTAAATCTTTGTTCAGAATGCAATAGCATCGGCAGTCAGACTACGATATTGCAAGAACAAAACTATTTTATTCTTACGATATCGTATTGTACCTAATGCAACTGATGCTCTAGTGTCATAATAATTAAGGCTTTAAGTCAATCAACACAAAGGCTGCAGTAATTTCATACTAACATATCTGAGGTGCTTCCCACTCTCCGTCCTCTTCCTCATCCCAGTCTTCAGGGGGTGTGGCTTCAGGGTTCGGGATGAACTCTGGACCCTCGTCCAACCAGCCGTCAGGTTTAGAAGCATCAGGATCAGGGATTTTAGGAGGAGCATCTTCGTCCCAGTCCTCTGGCTTGCTAGTCTCAGGGTCCGGTATCCTACAAACACTTGCTGATAAACTAGTGTCAGTCAAGTCTGGTTCACATTATGATGCTGGAGCTTAAGTTACACACGAATAGATTATTACAGCGTAGCGTTATGTAGCTTCATATTGTGAACCAGGCACTGGAGCTTATTCTACAACTTTACAAAAAAATTCCTAATGGACACACTTTACAGAGACTTACTGATCTCTCTCGTCCCAATCCTCGGGCATTTTGTCCTCCGAGTCATTGATTTTCTCGGGAGGGTTGATAGCTGGGGTGAGGTCCTCCAACAGATTACCTATCAAGAATGGCACCTGGTCCACCACAATGTGGTATGTGCCATCAGCATGGATAACTACAATACAGGTGGTGGACAAGAACATTAGAGGTGGTACATGTACAGACAATGAGTAGTATACGGTGAATAGTAGAGACCTCGAATAATAGTACTTTGGTAAGTGCTTTGTGTACTTTGGTAAGTGCTTTGTGTACAGGAGTGTCTTACTGAGAGTAAAGAGATGAGTTTTCTTGTCCTCAAAGAAGTCCATTTTCCCGTCGGCTTGTTTGGAGTGTTTCTCCTCTACCTCTCCAGTGACAGGATTCTTGAAACGAACGATGAAATGTATCTTGGAGCTTATTCCGCACTTGTCGGGGCCAAACATGATCGAGTAGGGACTCTTGTCACCGAACTGTGCCTGTGAAGGAGGGAGAGAGGTGGTCAGTTTAAGAGGATACAACTAGATACACATACACAATAGCAAGCAATACTGAACAGAGCGAAGTGCAGTGCAGCACATGAATAATGGCATTGAGGTAATGAATGAGTGTAAAGGTCACCCTAACTCCTTACCAGGTCTAGTCCTGAATCAGATGACAACAACTTAACGTATGCACCACCGCACGACAATCCAGTCTGGAAATTAACCTCATACCTGTTATACAAGTTATAGTCCAGATCTTACTCTAGTGAAACACATGCACACGCACTGAACGATAGCTTACTGGACAACAAAGGACTCGGTTTCTTTGAAATTAAACGGTTTTTCCAGATTAGCTGCGATGGCGTAGTGCTTTGCTTTGTCCTGTGGGAGCAGTAACAATATGAGAGAGAGCGAGAGAGAGAGAGAGAGAGAGAGATGAGGAACTTACAGTCAGTACTAGTCCAACGTCCTCCTCCGTGGCTCCTTCAGTCGTTGGTGACTGTAACTCCCATTCACCTACACACACAAGAATAACAAAAACCCATCAAGAAAATGAAACAAACTTTATTCAAGCAAAACAAATAATTAATGTCACTGGGGAATTTATACTTGTATACGTAGCACTTTCACTAATGCACTGTACCATCATATTTTGCAATGTCGGCATCTGCTCCATCCTTGGTGGCCTGTGACTTGATCCATCGTGTCCACACTGCCTCCTCCCCATCACTGAATGACTCAGCAATGTACACATCTCCCTCTGGACAAGTGGGAGGCTGGAACGGCTTCACCTCTGTCTCCTCGCACACCACCACTGCCACAAGCACAGTCACTAGAAGAGCTGCTCGCAACATGGCCGGCTTACTGACTGTGTACGTTTAATACGTGTAGGGAGATAGTGGGCGTACGAATAAAATACTCAATTCTCTTGGCTGAGCCTCGTCTTGATCTTAGTTTCAACACTAAGTGTCGTCTGAACCATAGAATGTCTGTTCGTTCAAATTTTCAGCCACGTGCTTTTTGATGGGGGCGTGAATCAGATTCTAGCTTATTACTTTGCCGACCATTAGAACAAGTTCTTCAAAAAATGGAGTCAAAATTCAAAATGAACACGTTTCGGTTTCCATCGCTGTTGCCTCCTTGTTATGAGCCTGAAAAGGAGAAGAGTGATCTGTTAGACGTACAAGTGCTAGAAAGAAAAGAGAAAGAGTACAAACAATGGGTGAATTACAGAAAAAAAACAGACTGTGCTTTATACTAATATATATTTACTTCCTCCCCCCCTCCCCTACTGCAGTTGGCTAGTCTGTATGAGTGTCCGTATCACAGTCCTGCTGGCTTGAAGCAGACTGACTATGACCCTGAGGAAGTCGAGGAGGAAGAGAGCTTAGAGGACTCTAGTGATGTGGATAATGACATCAGTGTGTTTGAGGACAGTAGTAATGCTTTTGTTGATGAGCTCGACTCCTCTCTTCAAGACAATTCACTTATAAACGACACGCCATAATTTGATCATCATTATCTTGCTCTTATAATTATTAACATGCCACGTAAATATTATAATTATGTTTTTAATCGACAGATACGGATATTCTAATTTTAAAATAGTGTTTCGGTTTCGTTCTCACAAAGTTCAGTTGTTTGCTCAGTTTGTGTGATAGTTTGTTGCAGTGTTTGCTCTCCCTCATTCTCATACTCCTCCGCTGTAACACACTCTGTCTCTTCATCTTTGTCATTGTCTGGGGATTCTTGGGGAGTTTGAACCTCAATATTTTGTTCTTGAGGGGTTTGAGCTTCTACTTCGTGTTGTTGGGGGGTTTGAGCTTCTACTTCGTGTTGTTGAGGGGTTTGAGCTTCCACTTCGTGTTGTTGAGGGGTTTGAGCTTCTACTTCGTGTTGTTGAGGGGTTTGAGCTTCTACTTCGTGTTCTTGAGGAGTGGTTGGTTCTAGTGTTGGAAAAGTGTTCTCATCAGGCTCTATTTCATGTTCTTGAGTGGTTGAAAGAGTGTTCTCTGAGTCTTGGGTTACCTCCTCAGGCTCAACGTCATGCTCTGCTTGCCATTGCTTCTCCCGTTCAAGTTCTTTGGCTATGTCCGCTACTACCTTCTGTTTGATTTCAACTGCTCTCTTTTTTCGTTCTTTTTCCAATCTAGCTCTAACTTTTTTCTTCTCTTTTTCTTTTTTCAGTTGTTCTTTTTCTAATTTCTTCTCTCTCTCACCCTCTAATGCTTCCATCATGATTCGCTCTCTTTTTTCTTTGTCTCGCTGTTCTTTTTCGACCTGCTTTTGTAGTGCTTTTTCTTTCTTTGCAGCTTCCAGAGCTTCCTTCTCTTCGACGGTAAGTAATTTTTTCTTCTCACATATTGGACAAGGTTCCATGCCATTCTCGTTACAGTGTGTGCATCTGAGAGCCCGGAACTCAGAGGTGAAGTTGTTGGCAACACTGTTCTTACTCCCACCGCACTTTAGACACGGAATAAACTCAAAGCCACCACACGTTCCACACTTCAACAATGTGTCTTGACGCTGCAAACAAAGCAACAGCCATTAATGAAGTTCTGAGACAATCAAAAATCACTTACAGGAAGGTTAGCAACTAATTTCCTGAGTTCTCCACTCTCATTCAGCATCTCAACGTCAGATTTACCCTTTAAAAGGGATAGACTCATAGTGAAATCATACTCAAATTAATGTTTACTGTACTTACTCCTACATGCTGTCCATTGATGTATACTTGAGGTACAGGTAGTTGCTCATCTTGTTCACAGCCCAGTCTTTCCTCTAGCTCTCGGTGATAGAACTTGTGTACATAGATATCTCTCGCCTGCACCCTCACACGTAGATTGTGGAAGACAGTGAGGATGTAGCGACAATCTTCATAAGTCCGTCGAACACCTCGGAAACTTGTAGTGTAAACAACTATTTTGCCTTCTTCGGTATTTTTCTGAGAGGATAGAGAATTATGCAACTATTCTGCATACATAGCTAGCTGGACCAGCCCCTCCCCTTTTTTTGCAGCTTGTTCTAACTCATAATTTACCTTCACGAGCGCTCCGTGGTTTTCATAAGTAGCTAATCCTGCACGAACTCTGTTCTTGATGCCTCTTATAGTACCGTCAGGGCCCACAATATCCAGTTCTTTGATCTTCTCCAGATCACTGAGGTCTCTCAGCCCAGCATAGCTATCCTTCCGTGAGGAACGCACTGACACTTCCTGAGACTCTCGCGTCACAAAGAAGCGTTCGTCTTCTTTATTTTCCGTAGCTGCTGGTATCTCAGCCATTGACTGTCATCCACTTATCAACTGTTACTGTAGACTTACTACTTCTTCGACGCCTTTGATTAACCGCGGCGTTTAATTGATTCTATTTGTTCCCGGCCCAATTTTTTTCTATTTTAACGCTCAGGAGAAAAAACGGCCTGGGAACAAGGCTAGACTCGACTGTGCATAAAAGTAGATGGGCAACAAAAATTAATATACATGTATGAATATATTAATGGTTTGACATAGCGATATACAGACAGAGAGTTAAACTTCTGAGCTTCGAGATTTTCTAGTGAATGATCTACCCCGTTTCTTAGCAACGGAATGCTGTTCTTCTTTAATGGGTTCTAGTCCTTTAGTGGTTGCTGTTGTCTCCATCGATCCAGGAGCCACAAACAAAATACCACCACCATTAGTTGTTTCATCACACTTGGTATCAGTTGCTTCAGTACTTCTCTTCCTTATGACAGGCACAGAGGAGGAGTGGATCAACCGTGATGGCTCCTTCTTGATAAATATACCAGCTCCTGTGTCCACCACTTCACTGTTGCCCATCAAATGATAGCGTGAGATCAGTTTACTGTCAGTGCTCTCTAAACTGCTCTCTGGTGAAGACTTGCTAGCTGCTGTTGAGTTATTGAGTCTCCCAGACCACGTCATGTCTGTTCGTTGTTGTCTGAAGGGTTGTGAACTAGTGGTTGTGCTGCTGCTGCCGACGCTGGTGAGGCTGTGTGGAGATCCCTCTCTCGTGAAGCTGAGCAGAGGGTCCATGTGTGTCAGTGGTGTCTGTGTGGGGGAAGAGACTGTGGAGGAGACAATGGAGTAGCCACAAATACACTCTATCTGATCCCAGCGCAAATGATACTCATCAAAGCACTCCGATATGGAATGCATTTTGTTTCTGAAGAATGATAAAAATGTCAGAGATCATTAGTATTATATTTGAAGGGAAGTTTCAATGCATACTTTTACAAGAATTATATACCCCTAGCTAGACACCTGACTGTTTGGAATGTACGTACACAGCTTTAGTGATCTGCAGTCCAGCCTCCTCCAAAGCTGACGAGTTAGCAAGATGAAAAGAACCAAACAAAGAATAGCGCTTCTTCTTGATTTTGTCGCACTGTACCAAAACACACAAAGACAAATACAATTAACAATAATAATTTTAGTGGGGTTTATATAATAATTATAATTAAGGCTGGTTTATAATAATTTATGGCAACATTACGACTGGTTTATTAAGGAGCTTACATAGCGTCCTAGTACCAGGCAACGCTCAATTAGAACAATGTTCTATTCCAGCGTGGTGTCAGCGTTTTGACGCTAGCCTTATCATAAACCCACCTTTACTTTCAAGTTAATGCCTTAATTTTAAATAAGTTACATCTGAGCAATAAAAACAAGCCACTAGTGGGGAATGGTAATAGGCAAGGCTAAACTCACCACTTTCTGTGCTCTGCTCATCTGCTCCTCTGCTGTTCTTCTCTTGCAGTCAAGATGAGTCCACTCTTTTCTACTGCACTCTTGGAGCAGTCCACGTATCTTAGACATTTTACTTGAGAACTGAGATTCTGCGTGACGTAGCTGATGACGCAAAGACTGGTTCTCTTCTCGAACTTGTGAAACTAGAGGGCTGGAAGTATCCTGAGAATTGGACCTGTTGTGTATGTATGGTACAGTAACTCATCACAACAACAAAGTTATGGGCAGTCATAACGTAGGTCCAAAAAGGGTATTACACACAGACATCCAGATTTTGATGAATTTTGAACCATCACAAAATTCAAATCTAAACACATCATTAGAAAGGCCTTTCAAAGAGTTACTGAACGGATACTTTAGTTTTGAAATTCGACAATCCAAATGCAAGTTATAAGCTTTCAAAGGTAGCTGCCAAAATGGCCCATTTTGAGAGAAAATCGCCAGGCTATAGCCTTTGGTTTTGTCAAATTTGAGAAATTTCGAGGAATAAATCTAAACACATACTTTTAAAGGCCTTCTCAAGAGCTACTCAATGCATACTTTAGTTTTGAAATTACACAATCCAAATGCAAGTTATAGGCTCTCAAAAGAAGCTACCAAATATGGTATGTTGGCAAAGAAGATTCTCAACTGATATAATAGCTATGCTGTAACCATACTTGAAGGTACTAATCATGCTACTCACCTGCTAAATACAGTTGATAACGAATCCTCTTCAGATGGAGGCGTGGGGGCAGAATCCATGGAAGCATTCTCTTCTTCATCGTTAATAGTTTTCTCCAACTCTAACTTGCTCTTCAGTTTACTAAGCTCCGCCTCTTGAACACGGAAATCGTCGAGAAAAGAGTCTATCTTGGACTGTGCCAGATACCGCTGTCTCAGTGCATACACCACTCCACAAACACTCAAAGCTAGTGAGAGAACTAGTACAGCATCTTTCCAATAGCCAGATCCAATGGGAGGTCCGAACAGTACCACGTCCATTGCTCTAAGCTGTATCTTTTGCTTGTGTTTGCTGTTGCTGACGAGGAGAAGATTCTGAAGGATTTGGTTAGTGTTCACGGCTAGCTGTGGCAGGTGTCGCCCTGTTATCTTGTGGTAGAGAAACATCTCAGAATACTGGGATAGATGAACAGAGTTTTCCAACCAGGATACTACATCATGTGTACTCCAGTTAATTGCTGCGAGAGAGAGATAAGACCAAAGAGTCACACAATACACTTACTACACAGGTTATTGTATATGTATGGGTGGATAGTAACAGTCTATGAATAGTGTCAATAATGTCTCCAACAATTATGACTACATGAGAGAGATTACCTTTGTTATTGTGCCACGTGGTCCACAGCTCCATGGAGGTGATTTGTTTGTCTGTCTGGTGGAATCGTTTGCTTTTGTCTGAGCTCCAGCAATTCTGCTGGTTCTCTAAACTTGCGCCGCACAACTCTGTCTCCACAAACTATATACGTGGGAAATAATCATATTGAAAGTCTATCATAGAGACACGGGTTGAAACAGTGACAATGACAAAGTGGTCAATAATTATGTCAATGGCTCACGGTATTAAAGTGCTCACAGTATTTACTTAACTACTACCAGTCCATTATAATGCTTCCAGAGTGCCTCTTCACATACACACTCACACATGCACACGCACACCGCAAATATCTGTTGACAAACAACAGAAGGTTTCATCTGTTATTGCTCAAAAAACAACAGCCCTGTTCCACTAGCTTAGTTACGGTGTATATTAGAACAACAACCCTGTTCCACTAGCTTAGTTACGGTGTATATAAAAACAACAGCCCTGTTCCACTAGCTTAGTTACGGTGTATATTAGAACAACAAC
>VSKX01051440.1_pt1 | contig 11533 bp, 8 predicted proteins | sample 4799481 | NCBI WGS metagenome assembly VSKX01 (sample SAMN12179537, study PRJNA552185) | sponge metagenome | biome: deep-sea hydrothermal plumes; feature: spots directly above weak diffusing fluid; material: sea water; isolation source: sponge from the Swan site of a hydrothermal vent ...
GAGGTCAGTCATACCATTGTTAGTGGTATTTATCTGGGTGCAAGTGACCCTGATGCTGATATCAGCAATCAACCTGATCCGAATGCCGCAGGCGATGATGCCGATGGAACTGATGATGAAGATGGCATTAGTTTACCTACGTTTACACGGGGACAAACTGTAACAATTTCTGCAACTGTAGCTGGTGCAGGTGGCTACTTACAAGCCTGGATTGATTTTGATGGCAATGGCACATTCGATGCAGGCGAACAAGTTGCTATGAACCTGCAAGATGGTGGTGTTGGTGATACCGATAACACGGCGAATGGCACGATTACGTTTGATGTCAATGTACCTGCAACAGCGACGACCAATCAAACCTTTGCACGTTTTCGCTGGTCAACAACCCAAAATTTAGATAGTACGACTGTGGCTAGTGATGGTGAAGTAGAGGACTATGCACTGACAATAGTTGCACAGCCTCCCTTTTCGTGTACGTCAGACTCGTATGTAACCGCTGGTAATCCAGCGCAACTGGTCACTATTAACACACAAAGCCAGCCAGCTACCCAGACGGTCTTAACCAGCTCGCTTCCTTACAATCGCTTGAATGCGACAGCTTATAATATGGCTGACAATTACTTGTATACGGTAGAGCGGATGTCCCCCTTTAATTTGGTAAGAATCGGCTCAGATGCCTCAGCGGTTGTGCTGGGTGCTATTACGGGCATACCAGCAAGCGCAGAAGTGATTGCGGGTGATTTCAACTCGGCTACTGGAAAGTTGGTATTAAGAGCAGGTTTTGCCGCACAAGATACCTACGAAGTGGACATCGCATCACGAGTCGCCACCTTTATCCCCGTGCGCATATTCGCGGGTGACTTTTCGTGGAGTTCGACAGATAGTGTGTTCTATGCAGGGTCATCAGACGGCAACCTAATCTCGGTAGATCCAGCAAATGGCTATGCGACGACGGTCGTAGCAGCACTGCCATCAGGCAGCGGTGCGTATGGAGCCTCCTTCATGGATGCTGACAACCGTTTATATGTACTGCATAACCTCTCACAGAGTCTTTATGTTGTTGATGTAAACAGTGGAGAGTCCACGCTACTCACCTCAGGAGTGGGCAGTATCGATGACAATGATGGCGCTCGCTGTCCTAATGCCCGTTCTGTTGCGCTAGGCAGTATCAGTGGACATGTGTATAACGATACAGATGGCTCTGATAGCTTTAATAGTGGGACAGAATCTGGCATTGGCTCCATTACAGTGAGCCTCTACTTTGACAATGGCACCCCAGGGAATACGGCAGATGACGTCTTGGTTGGCACCCGTTCAACGGTAGCGGATGGCTCCTATACGTTTAGTAATGTCAATGCCGCAGCAGGGTTGAGCTATCGAGTGGAAGTAGATATCGCCGACACAGACTTGCTGGCAGATAGCACAATCGGAACCCTCAATCCAATAGAAGGCTTAACGGTAAGCAATGGTGGAACAACGACAGCTGATTTTGGTTTTATAAAAGGTTATTCGGTTTCTGGACGTGTGTATCAAGATGCAAACGTCGATGGTGTCAATGATACCGGTGAAACAGGCGTGACTGATTTACCTGTTGTTTTGATGGGTACAACGACGAGTACAGGCAGTGCGGTATGTATCAGCACCCGTACCGACGGTGATGGTAACTATCAGTTTAACAACGTACTAGCAGGGAATTATCAGGTGTACGAAGCGTCACGTGAGAACGTGCCGACACCGGCTGGTTGCAATACCGCGAACGCGAAAGACCCGACTGGCTATGTTTCTACCACGGATAATGTGTCCGCAGCAGTCGCAGTGGTAGCCGCAGACGTTACTGGCATTGATTTTGGTGATGTTAAATTGTCCACCTTTAGCCCTGATCATACTGGTACGATCTTACCTGGTAACGTGACGTTCTATGCACACCAATTCCTGCCGCAGAGTACAGGGAGTGTGGTGTTTGCAACCGCGAATAGCACACCAGCCACCGTAGGATGGAGTAGTGTGGTGTATCAGGATAGCAACTGTAACGGGCAGCTAGACAGTGCAGAAATTACTGCACCAGTCAGCAGCGTCAATACAGCAGCTAATACAAAAGTCTGTCTGATTAACAAGGTCAGTGCGCCGAGTAATGTGAGTGATGGAGAAAGCTATAGTAATGTTATTACAGCTAATTTCACCTATGGCGACCCCGCGAATGCCATTGCAGGAACTACCACGCTGACGGTAACGGATCTGACCAACGCGGCTGCAAATGACCCACAAGGCGGCTCATCTCGTTTGGAGCTGAAAAAGACGGCGCAGGTGTATCGAGGTTCACCATTGAGTGCTGTTTCTGCGGAAACGGAAACACAAAATGCCGCACGGCCTGGCGATGTGTTGAAATACCGTATTTACTACAGCAATACGGGTACAGCAACGTTGAGCGATTTAGTGATTAATGATGTTGTGCCCGAGTTCACAACCATTAATGGTGTTCCCGTGTGTGAAACGCCGTTGCCAGCGAGTCTCACGAGTTGTACGCCAAGTGTGAGTGGTGACACCATCGAATGGTTATTCCCATCTACAGATAAGTTACAAGCTGGTGGTGCAGGGGTAGTGAGTTATGAGGTACTGATTGATTAATATTAAGCTTACCCTACATTCCGCATCTATAACCTCATAAAAAAGTATTTTATAATGCTCTCCTTTAAAGATAAAAGTAGAGCAAGATGGCAAGTCATATAGAAACAGGAGCAATGCATGCTCCCATCAATTACACGAGTCAAAATTTGGATCATCTTGGTCTAGTTGCAGGGCTTTACGATGAATTAGAAATAGGAAAGCTTCTTGATGTTCTAATACCTCAGGACTTTGAGCAACGCGATGTTCTCAATAGGTCAAGCCGTTAAGGCAATGGTTATCAAGTGTGGACAAGACGAGTTTCAATGACACCATCAATACTCATATTGCTCAACTCAAAGAAAACGTCTTGTTATTTATACACCAGAAGCTCATTCTCGTGCGGTAAAAAATGTTAATAAACAGATACTAAAGCAAACCACACAGCAAGAGAAAGACTTCCAAAAACTTTGCCGTCAGGCATTTGCTTGTGAGGAAGAAGCACAAAAAGCACTCGATGATTTCAGTAAAAAGCGACCTCTTATTGAGATTGCGAATGAACAGTTAATAGCGGCACCTCACTACGATACATCAGGACGACCAAAAAAAGGACAGAAACCCTCGTCATTCACTTATAAAATAGAAGGCAACTTGGTTGTGCTGTTGGCAGAACGCCAACGACAAATTGAATGATAAATTAGGGGCTTTTTCGGCCAGAGTTTCTCGTGAGGCATGGGTAAAGCAAGCAAAAATATTGCACAAAGAAAAATATGGTGAAGAGGTGTAGGGAATCTTTTGTTTCATGAAGACAGGAGGGGCAACTCTTTGTGGTTGCCCTTTTTTGTCCTTGTGATTCAATGTTTAACAGGGTTTAACAGGCCTAAATCACCTTTTAGGCTAACCATTTCAAATAATGTTGAGCCTCCTATCGCCAGTACGAGTCCATAGAGAATCAGTAATTCGCCATGACCCGCGCGTTTTAGCAACATAATAAGCAATGGTTTGGCTGCAATTAAGCCAATAATAATAGCGACTGCCCACGGTGAGGGTAACTTAGCCATAGAAGCCGCGAGAAAAACAACAGCGGCAATATCCTGAACAATTAATATCCCAATGGCTGTACGTCCATAGCTGTGAAGCCTGCGAACAAAAAACCAACCAGTGGTGGCAATCCTAGTTGCCAAACTATGAAGCCAAATAAGTAAGCTACAGCAATCCATATAGGATCGCGGTAATCAATAGAATGAAAAAGTGTGGCTAATGTTTCCATGTGAATCCTTGTATGCAGGAGTTCTTATTGGTTTTATGGGCAAAATTACTATTGAATATGATAAGTTAATTAACATAAAAAAACTGATTAATTAGGTATCCTTCATTCTAGGATTCACCATACTTAACTGAAAATTAACACCAGAAAAACAAAGTAAAATATTGATTCTCTTATCATTAAAATACATTAAAATAAATCGAGTATCCTGCTTTTTTCTTGTACACTAGACGAATGACATCATTACTCACCAGACAACTACTCACTTACTTCATCATCAGTTCGATGATGTTGCAGTTTGTTGTGTCTGCTGCTGATTTTCATCTACACACATTAAGTGATGATACGCATAGCCATGTACATCAAGCAGCCGATACGCAGGTTGTTGAGGTGATAGACTATAATCGTCCCCGTGAATTATGCGCAGTGATTAGTCAGCCGAAGACAACTATTGATTTATATGATCATCATTGTTGTCATTCGGTTTCCACGAGTGTGACGCTTTCCCTTATTACGACTCCCTTATTACCTAAACAAAGCACCGTAACAGCTTTATATTCATCAGCTTTTTATATAAATCCTGTTGGCGATTCGCTTATTCGACCTCCAATAACCTAATTCAGCATCGTTTTAATCGTTTACCCATGAAAGAAAGGCAGACGCTTTTTTAAGTGGGGAAAAATAAGTTGGATACTGAATTTAGGAATCAATAATGTATAAATTATCGCAAGCAGCTCTGCTGTTATTGCGTCTTGTTGCTTGTGTCTATTTTTTGTTAAGCACAAATATGACCTATGCGGGAGGAGGGCATGATCACGGTCATGGGCATGATAAATCTGAGGCGACATCATCGGTCGCTGCTATTCCACGTTTGACGATGGAATCAAAGCAATTTGAATTAGTGGGGGTGCTAGAAGGTAAAAAGCTACATCTGTATTTGGATGATTATACCAATAACGTGCCAATTACGGGGGGCAGTATTGAATTAGAGTTGGCAGGCAAGCGTTTACAGGCAGTTGCTGAAGCGAATGGTCGCTATTACGTTACGCTAAAAACAGCATTAGAAGAGGGCGTGTATCCGATACTTGCGACCATTGTTAGTCAACAAGGGGCGGATTTTCTCAAGGGCAAGCTGGCTATCCATTATAGCGATCATCATGATAATGGCGCGCAGTCTGAAGAAAAGGTTTCTCCATTGGGTTTAATGACTCAATCTATTCATCCTAGTTGGATTATTCTCATGAGCTTGCTGTTGTTCTTTATACTTGGCTTTGTGCTGTTGCGTGATCGGCAAAAAGAGAGGTTGCATGATGATGAGTAATAAACGAATAGGGCTGTGGTTATTATTAGCGGTGACAGGATTGTTTTCTTTAACAGCGCTTGCGGGTGGTGGACACGATCATGGTCATGAGGCAGCACCAGCGATGGCTGATCCGAATAAGCCGCAACGTTTACCTGATGGCAGTTTATTTTTACCTAAACCCACACAGCGTTTTATCAATCTGCGAACACAAACAACGAAAACCGAACGCTTGCCACTGACGATTAAACTGAATGGTCGTGTTATCACTGGATCAAATGCAATAGGCAAAGTGCTGGCGCTACAAACAGGGCGCTTAGATATTGTTGGCGATACTCATACACTGCCTGCGCTTGGTGATCGCGTGAAAAAAGGGCAAAAACTAGCAACGATTGTATGGGTCGGTGATATTCAAGAGGGCACGAATCAAGTGGCTGAGGTCGCTGATTTACGCGAACAATTGAAGCTGGCAAAACGGGAGTATCAACGCGTAAAAAAATTGGCAACGCTTATTCCACAACGTGAAATTGATGCTGCTGCGACAACAGTGCTGCGTTTAAAAGCGCGTATTTCTGCATTGAGCAAAGGTGGGAAAAAGCAAGAAGTGCTGCGTGTACCACTCTCAGGTATTGTCACGGGTAGTTATGCAACGGATGGACAGGCGATACAAGCAGGTGATTTACTGCTAGATATTATCGACCCGAAACAATTACAAGTGGAAGCCTTAACCTTTGATCCTGCATTGACCAGTAATATTCATACTGCGCACTTGCAACTGGATCAACGTTTGATTCCATTGGGCTATAAAGGCACAAATCCCCGTTTACGTCAGCAAGCCTTACCATTACGTTTTTCGGTTAAGACGAATGACTTGTCTGGCTTGGTTGCGGGTTTATCCGTACAAGTGTTGGTGCAGACGAAAGAGAAACAGCAAGGTATTGCCATTCCTGCCGATGCCTTGGCGCGTAATGCCAGTAATCAATCCATTGTGTGGATTAAAACCGCTCCTGAACACTATGCACCTCGTGCTATACAGTACCAGCCGCTTGATGGTGAGCGTGTTTTAGTCACTAAAGGACTTGATGACGATGAGCGTGTGGTGATCCAAGCAACGACATTGATTAACCAGATTCGCTAAAGGATAAGGACGCTACTATGTTTCAATGGTTATTAACTGCCAGCCTCGGCAATCGTTTAATGGTGTTGGTTGGCAGTGTGTTATTAATGGCTTATGGCACATTACAAATGTTGCAAACGCCTGTTGATGTTTTTCCTGATCTTAACCGCCCAACCGTCACCTTAATGACAGAAGCAGGAGGGATGGCACCTGAAGAAGTGGAGCGTTTGATTAGCTTCCCATTAGAAACAGCGATGAATGGCTTGCCCAGTATTGAATCCGTGCGTTCGGTTTCGACTGCAGGTTTATCCTTTGTTTATTTAGTCTTTGACTGGGATACAGAAATTTATCGTGCGCGTCAAATGGTCAGTGAACGACTGGGTTCAATGGAAAGTGCTTTACCACAAGGGTTGACCGTACATATGGGACCTGTCTCTTCCATTATGGGAGAGATTATGTTGGTCGCGATTCCCATTGATCCCAGTAAAATCAATCCGATGGCAGTGCGTGAATATGCAGATTGGGTGTTACGTCCACGCTTGCTGTCACTTTCAGGTGTCGCACAAGTGATTCCCATTGGCGGTGAAGTACGTCAATTTCAGGTGCAGCCTGATACTCGCCGTATGACGGATTTGGGGATTACACTGGATCAATTAGCCAATGCACTAAAAGGGTTTGCTAATAATACCTCAGGTGGTTTTTTAGAACTGAATGGCAAAGAATATTTGATACGGCATATTGGACGCACCTCCCGCTTAGATGACTTACAAAATCTGGCGATTACTGCGGTTGATGGGCAGGCTATTTTGCTTAAACAGTTGGCAAACGTTACGTTTGCCCCGAGTGTTAAACGCGGTGATGCGGGGTTCAATGGGAAGCCCGCCGTGATTTTGAGCATTCAAAAGCAACCAGGGGCGGATACCATTCGTTTGACACAAGCGATTGAAGCAGCACTGAAAACGATGCAAGCCAGTTTGCCCGCAGGCATGTCTGCACCACAGATTACCTTCCGTCAAGCGAGTTTTATTGAAGCGTCGATTAGCAATCTCGAACATAAATTGCTGTTAGCCTCAGCGCTTGTTGTGGTTATCCTGTTTGTCTTTCTTGGTAATTTACGCACGACACTGATTTCCTTAATGGCGATTCCTCTGTCTATTTTAACCACTATGCTGGTGTTTGATGCAATGGGGCTAACCATCAATACGATGACAATGGGGGGATTGGCGATTGCGATTGGTGAATTGGTTGATGATGCGGTAGTCGGGGTCGAAAATGTGATGCGTCGTTTGCGTAATAATCGCCGCCAAAAAGCACGTCTCGCCCCGCTAAAAGTTATTTTGCAGGCAACCTTAGAAGTGCGTTCTGCCATTGTGTATGCGACGATTATTATTATTTTGGTATTTATTCCATTATTTGCTTTGCCAGGAATGGAGGGACGCTTGTTTGTGCCGTTGGGGATTGCCTATATCACCTCTATTCTTGCCTCAATGGTGGTATCCGTTACGCTGACTCCAGTACTCGCCTATTACCTTTTACCCCACATGAAACAACTGGATCATGATGAGCCTTGGCTGGTTAGAACGCTGAAGCGTATTTATGCGGTATTGCTAGAAAAGGTACTCAATTGGCCACGCACCTTAGTGTTTTTGGGGGCAGCGAGCGTGGTCATGGCAATGAGTTTAGTGCCCTTTTTTCCGACGACTTTTCTCCCCCCGTTTAACGAAGGGACGTTATTAGTCAGTGTGCAACTAAACCCTGGAGTGACGCTGAAAGAATCCGTACGCATGGCCTCTGAGGCGGAAAATCTCTTACAGGATATTCCCGAAATTATTCATATTGGACGACGTTCAGGACGTGCAGAGTTAGATGAACATGCTGAAGGGGTACATACTAGCGAACTGGATATTAATCTACGCCCTTCAGAACGTGAAAGTAGCGAAATTTATGCGGATATTCGCCAACGATTAGCACTATTGCCTGTGGGGGTTAGTATTGGTCAGCCTATTTCCCATCGTATTGATCATATGCTCTCAGGCGTACGCGCACAGATTGCGATTAAGATCTTTGGAGATGATTTGGATACCTTGCGCGCGCAAGCGGAACGGTTACGGCAGACCTTGCAACCGATTGTTGGCATTGCTGATCTGCGTGTTGAAAAGCAAGTGCTTGCACCGCAAATAAAGATTTTTGTCGATTATAGTCGTGCCGCGCAATATGGTTTATCAGGCGCAACGTTGTTACGTGAATTACAAATGTTGGTGGATGGGGCAACGATTAATGAAATCATTGATGGCAACCGTCGTTTTAAACTGGTGTTACGTTTACCTGAAACCGCACGTTCGGCACATGAGTTACAAGATTTACTGATTTCTACCCCTTTAGGGCAAATACCACTGCGTAAGTTAGCAACCATCGAAGAGAGTGATGGCCCGAATCAAATTTCTCGCGATAATGGTCAACGTCGTATTGTGTTATCGGCCAATGTACAAGAGAGAAGCTTATCGGAGGTCGTGATTGATATGCGGCAAAAAATTGCTAATTTTACCTTGCCAGAAGGTTACTTTGTGACTATTGGTGGACAGTTTGCTGCCCAAGAAAAAGCGACACAACGGATTATCTTGTTAGCGGCACTTTCAGCATTATTGGTCTTTTTGACCTTGTACAGTCGTTATCAATCGGTAATTCTTGCCTTGCTGATTATGGCAAATATTCCATTGGCATTAGTGGGGAGTGTGATCGGTTTATGGTTATCAGGGCAGCCGTTATCCATTGCCGCATTAATTGGTTTTATTACTTTGGCGGGGATTTCTACGCGTAATGGTATTTTGAAAACCAGTCATTATCTGAATCTAATGCGCTTGGAAGGGGAAGCTTTTAGTCGCCAAATGATTATTCGTGGCTCGCTGGAGCGTCTTTCTCCTGTGCTGATGACTGCGTTAGTGGCGGCATTTGCGCTATTACCGTTGCTGTTTGAGGCGGAACAACCGGGCACAGAAATATTACATCCCGTTGCAGTGGTGATATTTTCAGGTATGATCAGTTCTACCCTATTAGATACTTTTTTGACCCCTGCCATATTCTGGCTATTTGGGCGTAAGCCTGCTGAGAAGCTGTTGGATTCAGCTAAGAGTGATGCGCTTTAATCTTCCTCCCTTATTTTAAGGAAAAATACGTAATGAAATTTTTGAAAAATATTTTTATGGCAACTGCGTTGACAGCCATTACTTTCTCACTACCGATTGCCTTGGCTGCTAATGAGCATAAGCATGAAGGACATGCACATGAGGGGCATGAGCATAACGTGGTGGAAGAGCATGATGATCACGCTCATGCTCATCAAGCGGCTAAAAAACAAGATAATCATAATCACGGTGAAAAGCACGAGGGTCATGAAGACCATGGGCATAAACCTCATACGGATGAACCGCATCATGGTGGGATTGTGGGTGTGGCGAATGATTACCATCACGAGTTGGTTATTGCTGATAAAGATAATGTTTCGCTTTATGTTGAAGGCTTACCTAAAAAGGTTGATGTGCTCAAGCGAGTTACTGTTCGCTTAATGATTTTACAGGGAAAGGAAAGACAAGAACTGGAGATGAAACTGTCTGAAGATGACCCGCATCGCTTTGATGTTACATTGACAACGACGTTAGCAGCAAATGACAAGGTTGTGGCATTGGTTGTTTTGAACGATAAAGATATTCGAATCGTGCGTTTTGAAATACCTGTGAAATAATGGCTATCAACTTAAGTTGGGATCGTACTTCAATTCAATTTTCCCGCGCTCTTCGGCTACGCTCAAAGAGCTAGTTACTAGTACCCTGAGCGTAGTCGAAGGGTACGGGAACGGAGTATGTGGGCGCAATTATCTGACTCTATAGATTGAGTGACGAGGCATACTTCTATCAATCACTTTATTTTTCTCCCCATTATTGTTTTTTTTGATTTATTACTCGGTGAACCTATTCGTTGGCATCCCTTAGCAGGGTTTGGCTGGCTTGCTCATCGTGTAGAAAAACAATTTAATACAACACTTAAACCGTTTGAAGCAATAGCACAAGGGTTTGTTGCGTGGTTTATTATTGTTATGCCGATTGTCGTTATTGCAGGGATCTTAACGACGGTGTTGGGTTGGCCAATGGAAGTCTTGATTGGCATGTTAGCCATTGGTGGACGTAGTTTAAAAGAACATGCGTTTGCCGTTAAAGAAGCATTATTCGCAGGTGATTTAGCCACTGCGCGAACGTGTACCAGTATGTTGGTTAGTCGTGATACCCGTAGCCTTAATGAAGAGGGTTTATCACGCGCGACGATTGAATCCGTCTTGGAAAATGCCAGTGATGCTATTTTTGCGCCTTTGTTTTGGTTTCTTATTGGGGGAGCGCCTGCGGTGGTTTTGTATCGTTTAGCGAACACCTTGGATGCTATGTGGGGTTATAAGAACAAACGTTTTTTGTATTTTGGGCGTTTTAGTGCGCGTATGGATGATGTGCTTAATTATATTCCTGCGCGTTTAACGGCAATGACGTGGGTTATCTTAGGGGATTATAAGTCGGCTCACTATTGCTGGAAGACACAGGCAAATACATGGTATAGCCCGAATGCAGGCGTGGTGATGGCGGTTGGTGCAGGAGCATTAAGGGTTACATTAGGGGGCAATGCTATTTATGAGGGCGAAGAAAAACAACGTCCAACCATTGGTATGGGTCATGCACCTGTTGCGGAAGATATTAAGCGTAGTTGGCAGTTGGTTTTTAAAGGGTTGGTATTGTGGAGTATTGTTTCAGTGTTTTTGGCTTGGGTGTTTTAAATGGATATGAAACTAACAAAGATTAAACATGGCGGTAACCTGTATCAAGCGGCTCAGCGTTATAATATCCCCATCGAACAATGGTTAGATTTATCAACAGGCATTAATCCTCGCTCATGGCAGCCGCCTGAAATCCCACAACACATTTGGCAACGTTTGCCTGAAGAGGATGATAATTTATTAGCGATTGCTAGAGATTATTATCAAACACAATCCTTACTCGCTGTAGCAGGGTCGCAAGATGCCATTCAACGTTTACCCACCTTACGCGCAAGCGGCAAAGTGGGTATTGTTAGCCCGTGTTACGCGGAGCATGAATACTGTTGGCGTAAAGCAGGGCATGAGGTTATCCCTATTGCTTTTGATGACGTTGAGTCGTATTTGCCACAGCTTGATGTGCTTATTGTCATTAATCCTAATAACCCTGATACACGA
>VSKX01049621.1_pt1 | contig 11514 bp, 8 predicted proteins | sample 4799481 | NCBI WGS metagenome assembly VSKX01 (sample SAMN12179537, study PRJNA552185) | sponge metagenome | biome: deep-sea hydrothermal plumes; feature: spots directly above weak diffusing fluid; material: sea water; isolation source: sponge from the Swan site of a hydrothermal vent ...
GCTAGCTTGTAATTACTCACTGATTACTTTTGACCACGTGCAACAGTAAAATACGTCACTTAATTAACTTCCGGTACGTGGGTGGGACTTCCGGTCACGTAAAATTTTCCGCGCTCCGCGCGGGAGCACCCCATACTAGAAATCCTGGCTACGCCCCTGAGTCCTGTGCAGTGCACTCATTCCGATGTACCATTGCCTATTTGCCTAAGTGCTATTTTATGAGGTACAAAAATGTATCTATAGCTACATAATTATTTTTTGAAAGAATTAATAAGCTAATTGAACCTGGCTGATTGTGTATATCTAGCTACTTACATTAATACTAGGTATTAATGTTTAGCTATCTCAACATTTATCATTTTAATTTACACTAGCTATAGCTAGCCATTTAGACTGCAGATCAATTGTGTAGATCTATGACTTCTACTTGTAGTGATGACTGTGGGTATTAATTGGCATTCACTTTGTAACCCAATCACTTGTGCTGTGACTTTATGGTTTTATTGCTCTACCTGCCCACCCACCATCATTTCATTTTGTGAGTACTTAATTGAGAGTGCTTGAGGTAGTTCTGGACTATAGAGCTAGCATGGAAGAGACAAGTTTAAAGACTGACAGGCTAACTGATCCAGAATTAGACCAATTTGTTGTTGAAACAGTGGACTTAACTGGGAAAATTCTTGGAGCTGGTGCTTATGGAAGTGTGGAAGAAGTGGAGATACCTGGAGCAAGGGTGGCTGCTAAGAACTTGCACCCACAGCTAGTCAATCTAGGATCACCTGAGCAGGTAAAACAGTAAAACTTGGTAGAATATAGCTATAGATAGCTTTAAATGAAAAATACACTCCTATGCAGGTGGATAAATGGATATCCAGTTTTATAGGAGAGTGTATACTAATGAGTCAGCTCCGTCACCCTCACATAGTTCAATTCTTGGGGGTGTGCTATCTCCCTGGAGCCCCACTCCCTGTCCTACTAATGGAAAAGCTGCAGACAAGCCTCGACAGCCTTCTGGAAAGCAACCCCAACCTTCCGATCAACCTCAAAGTGCATCTTTTGGTGGGGACTAGCCAAGGGATAGTATATTTGCACAGCCGTACACCACCCATTGCCCATCGAGATATTACAGCACGAAATATTCTTGTTGATAACAGTCTAAATGCTAAGATCGCAGACCTTGGTGTAGCTAGAATGGTTAACATTCAGCCTGGTCAGCTACTAGCTACGATGACACACGCCCCTGGAACGAATCTTTACATGCCTCCTGAGGCTGCACAGGAGGAAGGGGCAGCAAGGTACAATATCACAATAGATGTATTCTCTTTCGGAGTAGTTTCTTTGTTTACGCTAACGCAAACCTTCCCCAAGAACCTGAAACCTGCATCCTACTTTGACCCACTGACAAAAAGAGTGTCGGGACGAACTGAAGTCGAACGTCGAACCGATTACATTGAGCCAATGAAGGAAGCTCTTGGTGACACCCATCCCCTTGTTTGTTTGACACTTGAATGCCTAGAATACCTTCCTGAGACGCGACCCTCTGCTCTGGAGGTTTTGACACGACTCGAAGAATTTCAACTGACATTACCTCCAATAAAATCTAAGCTTGAGCTTATTCAGCTGGTAATAAAAAGCGAAGAAATTCACGATACGCGAGTTGAAATGAAAGACATGACAATAGATCGTCTTGAGCAAGAAGTTTCTTCTGTTCGAAACGAGCTAATCGAAAAACAGCTTGATGCAAATCGCTTGAAAATGTCAATAGATCGTCTTTGCTTTGAGAAACAAAATTTAGTTCAAAGCTTCGAAGAGCGAACTTCTGTTCAACAGAAACAAATAGATGCTCAACAAAGTGATGTAGCTCGACTAACAAATCATTTGCAATCAGTTGAAATGGTTAGAACAGAAGAGACTTTGCTTCTGCAAGAACAACAGAAGCAAATAGATCTACAACGAGATGATATCGTCAAAATCTCTAAGCAGATGCAATCTGTTCAAGCACTGAGAAAGGATGATGCTTCAATGCTTCAAGAAAAACAAAAGCAAATGGACGTGCAACGTAAGGATATCATCCGACTCTCCAAGCAGTTAGAATCTCTGAAAGTCTCCAAAGCAGAAGAAATAGAAAAAGAAAAAGAAAAAGCTAAAGCAAAGAAAAGAGAAAAGGTGTGTCTACATGGTACTACTTTAGGTTGTTGCTTTTCCAGAGTATCGGATCATTGGCTTATTGATTGGCTTCACACGAGTGTAATGTTACTGTGTGTACATTATGATGTATGCATGGGTTGTCTTGAGAATTGGTTTTAAAATTATAATTATTAGCTAGGGCATACATATAGCCCACTGCATATGCTTATAGTATCAGACAATTGTCCCATAAGTTGCCATAACCAGCAAATCTAACCACGTTTGGCACATTGCAATGTAAACGTGGATGTGATTCTGTCATAATTATCTGTAAACAGCGTAATGAATGGCTGTAACCCTGAATGCATGTTCCTATTTAATATCTGTTCCCAAATAAATACCTGAGCGATTTGCTAAGACATTTGGTATTTAATTGTGGACCATCAAGGTTTCTTTCCATGAAGTTCATGGAATAATCATTATACACTATGCAAACACTGGCTTCTGTTGTTACTAGGTAGCCATATCAGTAGTGTGGGTGCACATAGCTAGACCACATTAACCTCATTAGACAAGTGGTTTCAGTATGTGCAGTAAAAACAAGTATATTAAAGCATAAATTGATATGCTGGAGCATACTTAATGTTGTAGAGCTAGTTAGGCACATAATTATAGCATGCAGCTCTGCATGTAACGTCAGCATTCAGAGGCTAGTGTCATAATTTATTATAAACCAGCTTTTAGAAAGGGCATGCAGTTACAACTAAATTTGTAACGTTATTTATATGCAGGCTTCAGTATTGCCAGACAGTCTAGGCTCAATAACGTTCATTTGGACAAAGTGTAACAAAAGACTGCCAGATATGACAGTGACTAGTCAGCCTGTTATCCACAAGAACAAAATCTACGTGTGTGGTTATCTCTCCGAATCTTCTCCTCTGACGGTACTGGAGTACACACCAGATATGAGCAAATGGGAGGAGTTAGCCCCTCCCACCGTGCAAGAGTTCACTGTGACAACACTAAAAGATCGATTACTAGTGGTAGGGGGTGAGGAAACATCATCTGGTAAAACGACAGATGCTATTCTAGAATTAGATGAAACTAACCGAAAATGGATTCCCATAAACCCTGCATTGCCAATCCCGCTATATCTTCCCTCTGCCATAGGATACGAAAATTATCTTGTTGTTGCCGGTGGACATACTTCAACAAAAAATGCTCGTGTTCCTCACGTTAACACGCTAAATATGAGCTGCTACAAATGGACAGCTTCTGAGCCGCTTCCGAGCACAGATTGTTGCAAAATGGCGATAATCGAAAACACCGTGTATCTGATAGGACAAGAAACAAGAACGGTTATGTGCGCTCATTTACCCACTCTGACATCAGGCATTGTGACGTCAGGTGTGTGGCAAATGCTTCCGAATGTTCCTTTTTATTATTCGTCTCCGATTGTTGTTGCTAACACGCTTCTTACCGTGGGCGGACGGGATAGCAATGATTGGGGTGGTGATGCTATGACTAAGATCCATCGCTACGATACGACTAGCAAGCGGTGGATACCGGTAGGAGATCTACCCGAGCCTATGTATTACTGTTGTTGCACAGTTATCGGTAATGAACTGTTTATTTTGGGAGCGTTTGGCAATCAGTTGGGTTATGTTGCTCAACTGGTGATCGCTCAGTACTCAGCGTAGTCATTACGTACATTTGTAAATTATCATGATCTCATTATTGTTGTGTCAAGTTCAAATCAGCTCATTATTAATTTTTCAAAATCATCAGAACATCAAACACTACTAGCTACATAGCTGTGCATTACACTCATGCACCTATTAATTATTATAGCCTATATGTATAGGCATCTAATTCACTCTCCACAGTGAAGAGCAATGAATTCCCTAACAGTTTGAGGCAGACAGTCATAGTAGAGTCCGTGGTCCAGCACAGCCTTTGCTGACAGGCACTGAAGAGGCAGTGGAGTGAAACAAAACCTTAACACAAACTCGCTCACTTTATTCGGGTGTAGCTCTTTAATAATGTGCAAAGGAGTTCCATCCTGTTCATCCACAGCATCAATGTGAGCACCATGGTCATATAGCAAAGTTATTATGTCCATGTCACCTGACATGCAAGCAATGTGTAAACACGTCTTTCCTTTGCAGCGTACGTTCAAAGCACGGCTAGCACCACATTGAACGAGAAAATCAATTATCGCTAAGTCTCTGAAAAGCTTCTTTTCAATAATCTTATGAAGAATCGTAGTATCATCGTTGAGCATTAAAAAATCTTCAACAAACTGTTCTCCTAACTCATAGCAAGCATTCTCAATTTTAGAAGAATTGGATTTCAACCCAATATTGAACATTTCCAAAATGGTAGACAGGAGTTTAAGTGGGCTACGCTTTTTACAGCAATACATTGATGACAAACTATAGAATCGAGAGGAAATTGCTTTAGCAACTTTTAAAACGTAAGATACAAAAGTCGTAAACAATGACGAAATCTCAAAATCACCGTCAAAAAAACAATTCCTCACCCAAGAATCATAAAACTCTTCAAAATTTTCCGGTAGGATAAATCCATCAGATAGTCGTGGTAGAAGGTACCGATCGACCATTTCCATTCCTCTTAGCAAAAGTATTTCTCGCTCTGGTTTCGATCTAATTTTCTCAATGGCCTTACGCAAAATCTCCCAGTAAGTCATGTCACAAAACCCAATTCTTTTTTCCCATATAAGCACTGCCTGATACCACATCTCAATGACAGCAAAAGGATTTTGAATACCACACAATTCTGATAACTCTGTTGAATTTTGAATTTCTCTCCTCCCAAACAATTCCAAACAAGAGAGAGCCAACACATTTTTTTCTATGATTGTTACAGCTTTTTGCCAGTGGGAGAAGGCCTGTGAGTGTTCCCCAATAATTAAACGGCTCACTCCCATCAACAGATATGCATCACACTTGTTAATTTCCGAGCATTCAGGTAATTGAAAAACTGTATCGATAATTTTCTGATGCGTCCAACTACGGCTGCTATAAGCAGCAGCTAAGTTTAATGGATTGGACATCGAAACTTTATCACAAAACGAAGTTTTTACGGCTTGACTCCAATTCATATTTTGAGAGATTATCTTTATATTTCCATTTTGTGCAGCAATGTGTAATGGAGTAAATCCGTCAGGGGTACAATGAGAAGAATCGGCTCTGTGTTTTATAAGACATTTGTACGCCACACAGTCATTCTTCAGAGCTGCAATATGTATTGCTCGCCATCCAAAATTGTTAGCAATGTGGACATCAGCACCCTGCTCGCATAAATACTTTACAATGTCAGAACGACCATGAAAAACAGCTTCACACAACGGCACAGAACCGGTACAGTCGGGAACAGAAAGTGAGGCATTTCGTTCAACTAGTAATTTAACAATTGACAAGTGCCCTCGAATACAAGCAGCGTTCAAAGCAGTCACATGATGAAGCTCATCGCCAGAATTCGAGCGGCCAGAATTTGCAATACTATATACAGTGGCAACAGTGTTTACAAATTCCTCCTGCGTTAATAAGTTACAGAGATACCGAACTATTTCAATGTGTCCAAACTGTGCTGCTAGCACTAATGGTGCCATTCGATGGTACATATGAGAGCATTGTGTGAAGGTTTCTAGAGAAACAATAGTATCTTGTTCCTGACAAACATCTTTAAGTAGTTTCACGACTGCATCTAGATATCCACCAGTTACTGATATACACAATTGGTTGTATTTTCCCTCAGTTAATATACAACTCGCCATCACACTGATCATTCACAGATGAGATACTAGTGAGATCACGAACTTAATTTGGGTAAGAACGTTTAATACTTTCTATCGATCGCCCTTTACCCAACACAATTGTCATGCTCATGCGCAAAATCTTAATTACAGCAAATTAAAATACCGATGAGACTGTTTAGTAACAACTTAATGTTAGTGCCTCTGGCTAGTAGCCTCGCGGTTGCCTTTCACCACACTAATCTATGAGGTATCTCAGATGACTAATAATTCATTCAATCATGTGTAGTCATTATTAATGTCAGATTGTGTAGCTATAACTATAAGTATCTATTACTTACAATCATTTCCTAGGAATGTTAACCTATATTGAACCTATAGATGCAATCTTCAGGGATAAAAGAGCTAAATATTGCCTTAGGTGTTGGGAGGCAAGACTCGGTTCCACTCCCACTTCAAGTAAGTCCTATATCTATATAAAAGTAGTAAACTATTCCTATTAAATAGAGCTAGTATAGCTATAGGTTGTATTTCTGGGTATATGTAACAGTCCAGGAGTTATAGAGTTACAGTGTATGTTAGGCAAGCACATGTATCTATGCATGCCCATTATTTGGAAAGTCATTGTCCCAAACAAACGCTGCGTGTGGTATAGACAAAACGATAGCTATGTATGCATATCTCCGATATTAGTGGGTGCCTATAGCTATAATATCTCTTTTGACAGCCATAGTCTATATGAGGACACTGGTCTTCGGTTCCAACACACATAGCCTTAATTTACTTTAGAGGTTTCGCTCTATCCTTCGGTTCCAACAATAATACATGCATGTAAATGTGTGTGTTTGCCAGCTAGTCGTGTGCATATGAGCCAGCATGCTGATTTAAATGTTAGTCTAGTTTTTTAGCTGCCTTCTATCTTCATGCACTCCTGCTTCTATATATAGCTTAACTTACATTCTCTGTTAAGTTTTAACTCTTGTTACATGTACATCAAGATGTGCATATGGAAGAATTGCAATTTGAAATGCCAGATATGTTGGAGAGTTGTGCTCGACGTGAATGATGTCACGTTGCCATGGCATTATCAAAGATCGCAGTATAGCTTCTCTTAGTGGATTAGTAAGTCAGTACATGGTATGCCTATATACGCTGCGCTCAAATAACATTAGCACTGGCTCAACCTCTAGCTTGTCAAAGCCAATTCGTCATTAGCTACTTACTTGTAAGGGTAGCGCTGAGCCATTACATTTTTTGAGAGGTTTTTGCACCGGGTAAACTTCTGAAAAAAGACTACTATTGCATATCTACGGGAAGCGCTGAAACAGTTCTTTTGGAATACAATACTTATTATTACTATGGTAGACTATTACATCATCTGCTTATAAAGTAAAGTGGGAAAACACCGTTGCTAGACGTCATCAACTATACATTACAATAATCATACAAGTTTGTGTGTAAATACAAGCTTTGCGGTTGTTTAACAGCAAGGACGTAAGCAATGCAAGTAAATGAAATGCAAATGCAGGAGACATCCTAGGCGCCTTCAACTGACTGTATATAGGACTCATACGCTAACTAGCTAGCAGCTATACTATTCAACTGCATGTGTGTGTTGTCCTGCATTATGTGCAAAATGACGTAATTATTAAATGAGTGTGGCTTCCACCCAAAATTATTTTGCGGCTAACCTGCATTCAGTGCACACTAGGCGCGATCTTTGCCACCTGTTTTAAGATTCCTGGCTATGCCCCTGTATATATAGTAACAAGAGCGTACTACATGCACTCTTGACAGTTAATTATATGCATTTGTTACACATGCAATCAGTTATAGTTTTCCTCCTGCAGCCGCCAGGAGCCAATAATGGATTGGTACTCAACGAGTCCTATGGTGCTCACCATTCCTTTGATGAGGTATTATTATGAGACCACTATAATTATAGTAATTAACAACATAATTATACTGTACCGATTTTCATGTGGATTTCTGGGTAAAAATCAGTTGCAACATTATTCTAAAACATTATAGCTATATATAATGTCTCTGGCTCGTGCATAAGTATATAAAATTACTGACTATATAGTGCATGCACTGTTTATTGGAACCATCCTCATAATTATAAGCATTTTCTGGATTTTCCATGCACTGTTGTGCTATAGTAAATAATATAATAGCGCTATAAACACTCCAACGGACCTCACTTAGCCAGACATCTCGTTTAACAGAACAATAAAATTCCAGAAAAAACTGCGAGATCAGCACAATTTTACACTCCGACCCCAACAGTTTCATGTTTTTTTTGCGCATGAACATGTAGATCGAGTGTCTGTTATAATAATATCATTGGCCGTGCACGTGGCATGTTCTACATGGTCGTGCTCGTATACTCAACTATAGCTATACGTGTTTATTGTCTTACTGCTACTATGCAGACATGCAGTTTTGGACCTTCCATAGTGTCATTAGAGGCCATCATTTATCAGCAAAAGAGTGTGGCACCTACATATCTAGGTCACCAAAAATTTCAGTATACTGAATACCTTCCAATCCCGTAGTGTTCGGGACCGGAATGCTTGCTATCTTTCTGGACCCCCTATTTTACATACGCCACTGATGTTTCATGTTCCATGTTCCACATAATTATAGTTGTAAGGTCAAAACAGCTATAGGTTTCCATATAATTACAGCTCTCTATAATGGTTATATGCCGTATGTACAGCTAGTATATATATAGGCGTGTGAGTAAATACTACAGGCTTCTATTTACTTTGACCTCTCCCTAGGGAGGAGGCTTCTATTTACTTTGACTCCTCCAAAGGAGGAGGTTTCTATTTACTTTGACTCCTCCCTAGGGAGGAGTCAAAGTAAAAATAAATAGAAACCTGACATCAGTCCCATAGCAGCTCAATTAGGGTTTTAAAAACATCCTGCACATACATGTAGTGGGTTGGGTGAAAGTTTCGTTTTAAGCTATTTTTGTAATCTCAGTGGCGGATCCAGAGGAGCAGGAGAGGATACAGGGGGAGAGGCTTTAAGAGCTATAGCACCCCACCCACCCCCTTCTGGCTTGACCAACAACTGCGAACAGAGTTAGCTAATTAAGTAGGTGGGCGAGCACGAAGAAACTACCTATCTTTTGACTGTGAGCAGCACGTGATGAGAGACTGCCTTCTTACAATCCTGCATCCGCCCCTGAGGAGGTTTATGCATGCGGTTCCACGGAACCCCCCTTTCAGTCACGTCAAACTAAGGATCGCGACTTTTCAAATGTCCAGATTTTTGTAGGTGAAACTTTCGTTTAGGGCTCTAGTATGTAATGAAAGAATGACAATAAACAACAATGACAATAAACTCAACTATATACGAGTGCATCCATGCATGCATGGATACAGTGCCTGCACATGTACAATTATTTATTTGCTTTGTTGTGTATAGGTGACGTCACCACCACCGGAATATGACTATATCATACCTGGGGTACGCAAGAATTTCAGTCAGTATCATTATAATTATAGTGTTTGTAAGATGAAGTTAATAAAATTTAATAACTATACAGCACGTTCCACGACAATGTGATGGAGCCTCACCATTCATTGCTCCACACAAAGATGATATGTCCTCCACTACAGCTCTGCCCAGTGCACCACCTCCTGCACCTGGTGTACCCATAGCTGGTAATACGCTTTACATGCATGCATGCACTGTCTGCATGCATGCACTCATATACGAGTGTGTAAGACTATTATGGTTGTACAATCATGAATTATTGTGTTTTTTTATTATAGAACGACCAACGTTTGCTGAACATTTCAAAGCTCCTGTCGGTCATGATGTTATGGTAATGTTCTATACGAGATAGGGTAGCTATACTTGTATTAATGTTTTTGCTATTAATATTATAATTTTACGTATACTAACTAAATCTACTAGAGATTCTGTGTCATTTTGTTATTAACATTTTCTGTATCAAGAAATGTATGAATGTTCATCCCCAGAATTTACTGTCAAATGGAAACATTGTTTTCCTGTTACCTCGTACGAGTGTTGATAGACGACCGCTGTACATCAATCCTCTATTGGGTGGTCTGGGGGAGAGAATAGTTCACGGTGGAGGATTATTCACCGATGAAAGTAAATCTAACTTACTTTTAGCAGCTATTGAATACGAATTATTATATTATGATTAGCTACTGTATTCTTTATTGCTAAGCAATATTGCATAAGCATTATTGTAAGGATTTGGTTCTCTATAATTATAGGTAAGTTTGTGGTCTCTGTCCCACGTGAACACACAACGGAGAATATAATATCACTGGAGAACGTGAAACACAAAGGAAGGTACTTGTGTGTGGACAGGAGAGGCAGGATTAAAGCTAGAGATGTATGTTCCTTCATATCATTTATGGACGTTTGTTAATTCAGTTTAATTTTACATTGAATACGAAAGTAAAGAACTGCATGACACGCATGATGTTTGTCATGATGCTTAATCAGTAATAATATGATGCTATAAGAATAAACTCGTTCTCTCTCCACATACCGGTAGCTATTATTATGTGTTAATTGCATGTATATAATAATTATGTGTTAATATTAATATATAGGGCTACAAAGACAGCTGTGATTTCTTTGTGTATAAAGTGGGTGATAGTCCTCTGGTCTGCTTTGAGTCAGCTCGCAGTGACGGCCTCTATCTGGGAATAAAGTCCAACAACAGTCCATCAAATACTGCTAATATAACGGCAAGCTCAGAGGAAGCACATTTTGCAATACTTGCAGATGTACGTTTCTTTTAATGTAGGTATTGCATGCATGCATAAAAATAATAAATCCTTATTTGTATATTTTGTAGCAATTATCCGACTCGGTTTCATTTCCAAAGCTAACGGTGTTTGGGACCAATTCAATTATGGTAAATGAGGAGTATCTATTAGTATGCATATCTATCATTACAGTTATATATGTGAGCTCAATACTATTTTATAGTCATTTTTAAAGACACCTATAGCTATACATATACATGCAGCTACACATGCATGCATGGGACTTAGAAGCTTAGCTATATATAATAATGCTTAAATTTAATCACTCATTTTGTGCCGGCCTGCATGGTTTCCCAGAATCAGGTGCGAGACAGGACAGTGGTACGACTGTTCTTACAGCGAAGGTATCTCGGTATTGACAAGAAAGGCAGAGTAGTACAAACACACAACAATGAAAATGCAGATAGTAAGTTATGCAATACTGTTTCTCCTTGTCTTACTTACATGCAGGGACCCACATATTATGCGAGCACAATTTTGAGCATAATAATCACACATAAGCATCCAGCATAATGCTCAATTTTTGGAGCATAATAACATAGCCTCGAACCAGGCCGCTTAAATGATTGCTAACATGTGCATGCATGCATGCTTCATGGACTCGTGGTGCATAGCTAGCCAGGCAAAGCTAGAACTATACGCACTACTTTAGTCTCGCTCTAACTACTTATGTAAAAGTATATAGAAGTCAGTATATATATAGTACATCTCTCTCTGTTCTTTGTTTACTGACTTCTATATATATAGAAGTCAGTAAACAAAGAACAGAGAGAGATGGCTGCA
>VSKX01094605.1_pt1 | contig 11512 bp, 13 predicted proteins | sample 4799481 | NCBI WGS metagenome assembly VSKX01 (sample SAMN12179537, study PRJNA552185) | sponge metagenome | biome: deep-sea hydrothermal plumes; feature: spots directly above weak diffusing fluid; material: sea water; isolation source: sponge from the Swan site of a hydrothermal vent ...
CCATACAGGCCTTCCTTTTTCTTAACTGTACGCTCATTTCTCTCTTTGCTGCCTCGTTTCGTCTTTTTCGTTTTTGGCTGCCTTCTATTAAGATTTAAGACTACAGCAAGAAAAAGGAAGGCCTGGGAACGAGGCTAATGACTGGGTGGACCACCAGAACTATCTACCTCATCACACTGATTCTTCACCTGTACTGTCACTACAAGGAATGTTGTCTCTTGGCACTGGTCAAGCCAACAAACTGTATTTTTCCTGTACTGCAAATTGGTTCTAATTGCAGATACATGGGTGTATGCCACCTTTATTGGCCCATAGAGCCCTTAGAAACCCTTATTTGACTCAGGTTACACTGCACAACATTTCGTCAGAATGCATTCTTCTGTACAGCTCTTGTTTTTAGAACAACTTGTTGACAAATTGATTCTTCTTTAACTAGATCTAGTCAGACTAGTGCAGCACAACCATTTGGCAAAGGTGCTTAGATACTGCATACTCTCCAGGGAGAAAATAGACAAAGCAAAAGGTGAAGACAATACAGAGTCATCTAAAAAAGCTATGAGAGGCAAATCACCAAAGCAAATACTGCCAGTAGAAATGGCTGAAAGAAGTTTTGAGCAATCTAAGCTGAGCATTGGACCTATGGTGGTGATGTCAGGCTACCTCACCAAGAAGGCTCGTTCTATGAGCAGGTGGCTTCATCGATGGTTCCAGCTGCTTGACAATGGTATTTTGCGATACTATCAGAATGACAAGAAAACCAAGTTGTTGGGAGAAATTGATATTGGAAAAACATGTTATGATGTTCGTCAAGGAGCTAAAAATTGTGCAATCTCGTTTCCCTCTGTTGCTCCTAGATGTTGCTGTTTCTGCTTTACGGTCCTGAAAAGAACATACTATATGTATGCTCCAACTGCCATTGAAGCAAAGAAATGGTATGAGAGTATCCATGATGCTTCAAATGTTCTCAATCGACGAGTTGTTGCTGGAGTGAAAAGACGAAAGGCACCTGAAGCTCCAGGAAAACAATATAGACAGCAAAGGCGCTCACTCCCACTCAACTATCGAATCAGCATGACTCCCTGGGACATGAAAGGCAAACAAAAGCGGTGCACCTCTCTACAAGATGTGCACCGAATAAAAACAACCACTCCGAAAGATCCATATGATTATATTCCTCCTATTTCTAATGACGTGAGCACATTTGCTCGAGCAGCAAGTGTTCCCGACTTTCTAGACCGTGTTGGAGCAATGTCACCTCTCCTCTCACCCAATTCAGACATAGTGACACCTCTCTGGAGTCCGCCTTTCGTGCCAACTATGAATACTGCAAGCCCTATAGTAGCTGCAGCTAGTAGAAGTTTTGGATCAACAAACTCACTCGGGCAGTTGGACTCTGTGTCCTCTTTTCATGGCCACAGAATTACCAGAACACATTCACTCGATTCCAAATCACCTAACTCCCTCAAAAGACCACAGTCTCTACCTAGCAATATACATCACAAGAAACAGCTACGAAGGGTGTGTCTACCACCTCGTCCAGCATCTATTGCTGCATACCCTAAGTCATGTATTTCTCAGCCTCAGCCTCAGCCTCAACCTCAACCTCAACCAAAACCCAGAGTGACAAATTCAGTTGAAAGAACAAAGGTAAGCCCTGCCAGTGGTAGGCCACTCAAATCAAACCTCAAGTCATTTAGCAGGTCGACAGAAGCTTTGTATGATTCATCGCCAGAGAATACCTATAGACCTGTGCCAAAGCCAAGAAAGACAAAAGGAACTGTAGAATATGACGAAATACCGCCAATTCCAAAAAGACACAGTAAAGTGACATTTGCCGATACTCCTAACGTCATACACGTATCACCGTCCCCTTCCGGATCAGAGGACAGTGTCTCACTGTCAGAAATTGTAAATACTACACCAACAGAAACAATTGTCGTAGATATTGATGACCTCCCCCCTCCAAGACCTCGCAAGGACAGCGGGCCACCAAAGTTTGTGCCACCACCACCCCCAGCATTTCCAAAGCCAGTTGAAGTGAACTAAGAACACTTGTTTACAGTTGTTTGTCTCGTTATTTCGTTAGACATCAAAGCTAACTGTTTGTATTTGTCACTGTTTGCACACTATACTGTCTAGTTGGCATGTGATTATCTGTGTGTTTTCTTTGTTTCCTCTGTCGCTTACAAATTAATTACTGTACTTGTTATTAGCTATCTTGTATCTACTGTATACATTGTGCAGAATTATGTATTCTTTTTTTTAACATGACATGTCACCACGTATATCTATTTAGCTATTTGACAATTGAACCTCCGAGTAAAGGACACTTTGGGACTAAATTCAGGACATTTTGTCCTTTATAGAGGGGTTGTCCTTATTCAGAGGTACAATTCACTATGCTTCACATAAGAATTTTGGTGACTATAAGTACTGTCCCCTGTCGAGAGGTATGTAATACAGTGTCCCTTGTCGAGAGGGTCCTTTAAAAAGAGGTTCCACTGTACACTTAACTACAAGTACGTTTCAGTGACTTGTGATGTAGTACCCAGAGTGTATTATAACAGTAATATAATACACTCTTAATCTTGGTAGTACATGTACTCCTTGTAATAATTGCCATAATCAACAATAATTATTATAACAAGTATAATTTAAATACGGTAATTATGTCCATGGATAAAAATTACAGTGCAGAATGAAGCCTAAGAATACATACAAAATAAAGTAACTCAGAATCAACTTGTCACTGGTCAGTCTGGGATGACTAAATATGAAGCTCAGCATCTGTCTAGCTACACTGCACACTCTTGGTGTGCCACTTTTCTTGTTCTCTGTCAATTCAAATGGTTTGTGTGAGGTGAGAAGAATGTGAGCAGCAAACCAGTAGATCAGAGGCGAGGCTGAGCATATAAACCTGGTGATAACCTATACACATCAGTGTGTGTGTGGGTTCAATGATGACTAGACTGCAGCTCTCAAAGCACACTTACTTGAACATTCATGAAGAACGTTCCAAACAAAACAAGAAAGGCAAGGTAGAAAACATAAGGCCGCATGTGAACACTCCTACAAAGGGAAACAAGTGGTAATTTGTACGAACATACTCAACAACTCACTCAATTTTCCTCCTTGTCACCTTGTGTGCTCGGAAGTACTTCAAAATGCAACAAGAAGACAAGACAATCATTGGGGTAGCCAGAATGAAGTTTGGTATCTGCTTTAGTTGAAAGTATCTCAGGAAACCATTGTTCCAGTAATGCTCTTGTATGTAGCTGTATGGCATAGGGAGAGTCCAACTGCACCAGATGGGAACTGACAGTTGATGGTTTGATGTGCAGTAGAGGTTATAGCCATGATATTGGAACAAGGCCATGGGGGATACTATAACGACACACTGTAAAGCAGCCTTTAAGACAATAAATACCAGTTTTGTTAATGATAAATCAGTGGTCAGAACATTGTACAATGAAAGCAGACATTGATAACCAATGTAGCCACACAACACAATGCCGTTGGACCTTGTGGCAGTAGCCAGCATGAAGAGAACTGAGGCAGGCCACGAGTACCCACATTCCAAAGCCAACAGTCCAGAGAAGGTGAGGAGTGAAAATAAGCATTCCGTATAACCGGCAGACATGAACACACTGGCTGGACTGATACAAAACAAAGCTGCTGCTAGAAACGAGAATGAGCGATTGTTGAACACTCTCAGTGTAAGCAAATACAAGGAGAGCATAGCGAACGGGAACAGGGTTAGATTAAGAGCAAATGCAGAGATTAGAAGCACACTTCTCATTGAGAGGAACACTAATAATGGCCGGAAGAGTGTTTGTGATAGGATCCAGAGAAGGGAAGGAAACAGAGGGAAGAAGGCCATTGATTGCTCGTGAATACCATAGCCATGCTCAGCTATGAATATGAAATGTTCTGAGTCCCAATTATCAAAACCACCAAATGCAGCTTCGATGAGAGGATGATGAGGAGGGTGCCGATAGCCTCTCATGAAGACATCTTCCATCGACCCCAGGTGATCAGGAATCACATTGTTGGAGATCACCTATGCAGAGAGAATAATTTTTTTTATAGCCACACACAATAATTATTTCATTCACCTGGAGTAAAAAAAGACACAGTCTTGAGTTAATCCCCCACTTCAAAACTACTCCACATTCCATAACAATTTTAAGTTTCAAAAGCCAAAGGTCATCAAGTTAGCTAGCTAGCTTTGTCCTGTTATCAGCCTCCCCTGGAGTATGGGAAGTCTGGGGACGAGAGGCAATTCTGACACTAGTGCCATGGCTACATCTTCAGATTCTGGTGAGTCTATTGTGCGTGTGTAGACCTCTTTTTCAGTTCATTCTAGCTCCCTATATCTTCCTGTAGACCCCAGCCTCTCCATGAGTGGCCTGTATGACCCAGATGTGTTTGACTCAATGGCTGTCGTCAACTCTGAGCTGTGGAATGAGGGGGAAGAAGAAGAGGAGACTGGCACCACTCTCTCTGACCTACTGCCCCATGTGAGCACACCCTACAAAGCATAATTTGTTACCCTACTATCGCCTAATCTCGGCTATACATGTATTGAATCTCTGTAACAAAGGCGTCGAAGGGGACAGAGCCATGTGTCCCTTGTTGAGCTATAACTTCAGTTCTATTCGTTAATTTTATGATTTTCGGATAGCCCATAAAACTTTGTAGAACAGCCTTATCTTGACAATTTCACCCACTTATACACTGTAGTCCATAGTTTTTTTTCAAAAAACAGCACATTTAGGGACAAAAGTATCTAATGTAAACACATAGTTTAGAGGCCTATCAAAGAGCTAATGAATGCAGAAATTATTTTTGAAATCAGCCATTCCTAACGCATGTTATAGGGTCTCAAAGTTAGCTACTAAATATTTTCTGCATGTACAGTTTGGATGCTGAACATTCGTTAGTTACCTACTGAGGTAAGCTAGCTTTGTATTCTACTGTGGTTATTGAGGTGCACTGTTAAAATAAAATGCTCCTAATGCATAAATTTATGTTAAAGCAGCAGTTCTATTGCATATCATTGTTCGAAGGTGCTGCTGTTAGAGGTAAAGTACAATAAGTAAATAGTAAAACTAAATGGGGGCGAGCCGTCAGTTCACTGTGGAGAGGTAGGGGTGCTTTTTAGAGGTTTCACTATCAAAGGTTTACCTGTATATGTACATAATCATCTAAGATTCTTTGATTCAGGGTGCATCTTCCCTCTCTGTTAAGTCTCTTCAGAGCATATTTCTAAGAGCTGCTCAGGCGGGAACTCTGGAAGCAATCAAAGTCATTCACGAACATTGTGGCCCCAGTATCATACACACTAGTGACGAGGACAAGTACACGGCCTTGCATCGAGCCTCTTACAATGGCCACACCTCTGTCATAGAATACCTTCTGAGACATGGCGGAAACGTGAACTCTAGAACTGTCGATGGACTGACTCCTCTCCACAGTGCTTGTCGGTGGAACAAAGCTAGGGCAGCTTCTCTTCTACTTCAGAATGGAGCTAACATAAACTCTCTTAGTAATGGTGGACAGACACCTCTACATGCAGCGTCTCTGAATAACCGAGCCAAGAACACACTGGAGTTGTTGTTGAGGCACAAACAGTTGGACCTCTCACCAACTACTGGACAAGGAGATACAGCTCTTGCACTGGCAGAGAGAAATGGGAATTGTGGATACTTGTTTGAGATGGCTGACCAGAGTTGTGATCACAGAAAGTTTTTGAAGTCCTACCCACTGAAGGAGAGCACAGATTGACATGTCAATGATTACTTAATTACGTATATTATTGTCACATGCATTATACATGTACATGACTGTATAAAACTGATTATTATAAAGACTGTTTTTTTCTAACCTAAGATCTAGTAAATATAAACAGTTCTGTTGTTTTTCTCAACGCATAGTAACCAGCTCCTCTGCAGAGGTGGGGTGGATAGCCACGCAGCTGTCAAAGTCAGCCTTCGTAGCTCCCATCTTGATGGCCACTCCGAAACCTTGCAACATCTCGTCACAGCCCAAACCAATCATGTGAAGGCCCACCACCTGTGTGTGTGTAGGGGGAGGAGGTATTATACCACCACACACAGAGACAGACAGACCACATGTTTTACACAAGAGATATGTGTGTTGTTATAGTGTGTAAATGATACCGTGGCTAAAAATAAAAAGAGAAAATTAGCCAACCTTCTCCTCAGGTAGTACAGTGATAAGCTTCATGGCAGTCTTGGTCTTCCTGGTAGTAACAGCATGGTACATTGGAGTGAAGGCTGATCGGTAGATCTTGAGTTTATCCTTCCCATAAATCTTCTCTGCCTCGGCTGTGCGTGTGTAGAGGAACTGATATTACACAGTGCAGGTGAGAGACAACATGAACATACACACTGATAGACATACAATAGAGCACAAAAGCTCCAAGAATATGTCCCTTACCTTCAGAGGGACCCACTGTTCCAATGGTAGGGTGAGAGAAGACAACAGTGGGGATGTTGGTGTAGTCAAGCTTAGAGTTTGGTTGGTTATCAAAGAGCCTGTGAGCCAACTTCCGACCTGCTGCAATAGCAACTGCAGAGAAGAGCAATGTGACATTAGTCCACTGTGGAATTTAACTGATCTCATAATGCACTGGAAGCCTGTGTAGGCAAATGACTCCTTATTTCCTGTGCTGTACATGCACTTAAAGAAGCCTCGTTCAGTGCATTGTCTGCTGCAAACACAGTACAGTCACACACATGCACCACAGTACAGTCACACCACACCATACAGTCACACGACACACAATACAGTCACACAGACACACAGTACAGTCACACACAGACACACCGTACAGTTACACCACACAGTATACAGTCACACGACACAGTATACAGTCACACGACACACAATACAGTCACACAGACACACAGTACAGTCACACACAGACACACAGAACAATCACACACACACACACAGTCTCACATAAACACAGTGGTCACACCTGGGGTGAGGAGCATCTTCCCAGCAATGTCTCCCAGAGCATACACGTTCTTGACAGTTGTGTTTTGGAACTCGTCCACTTGAACGAAGCCACGCTTAGTGAGTTCGGCTCCTGTCTTGTCGAAACCCATGTCCACCATGTTGGCATCTCTCCCTACAGCCCAGAGCAGAGTGTTGACATTGGCAATGTCCTGGGCCTTCCCTGCATCCGTGTGGGGGACCAAGGACACTGTCAGCTCATCACCAGTCTTGCTCACACTGCCAACCTGCAGCAAATAGGCAGTACAATGACTACTGCAGCATCACCACAATCAAAACGTGGACTTTGAGTCTGCGTTGAACTCTAAAACATTACCACCAACAACAATACTGAAGACTTCCAGTCTAGGGGATTGTATCTTAGATTCTAGTCATTATATTTACTAATATCCGTAGACGTAAAGAAACTCTGTACACATACCTTAGAGAATGGTGTGATTTTCACTCCGCTGTTCTTCAGCTCCTCCATGAGAGTGTCAGAAAGCATAGAGTCAAAACTACGCAGGACCTTGTCGTAACGAACCACCAGAGTAACATCAGAGCCTAGAGTGCTCAGAATACCAGCCAGCTCCACTGCAATGTACCCACTGCCAACCACTACCGTCTTCCTACAAACAACACAGGGAGTTGTAAGAGCAACCATTGGCATTTCAACTTACTTTGGAAGATCCTCTAGCTCAAAAAATCCATCACTGGTGATCCCCAATTCCGAACCTGCAAGAAAAAAATTAACAATACTTAATCTCCTAAAAGCCTAGTCTCGCGAGCAGACATCAGAAAAGTGGGAAGGGATACCACTTTTCTGATGTCTGCTCGCGAGACTACTGAAAGCCCAGATACTCGAGCTGTATGCTGAATCTTTCTTGCTGAGGCAAGACTCACCTGGTGTGTTGGGTGGGATCATTGGCTTGGTCCCAGAGGCTACGAGGATGTGTTTGGCCGTAAGAGTGCGGTCCCCTACTTGCACCTCGGTAGGACTCTTGAACTGAGCGTGTTCAGCTATGTACTCAACATGGTCCTTCTCCAGGTTACTATAATAGATGCCATTCAGACGCTTGACGTAGGCATCGCGGGACTTTTTTATCGTTCTGTACGCAGAGAGAGTAGGTGGATATATGGATTACACGCACAGTTCAGTTAGTAACTGCTATACTTACGCCCAGTTAAATTTCCAGTCTGAGACAGTGTAGCCGTAGTCAGCATGGTCGTGGAGAAACTCACTGTGTTGGGCAGTGTACCACATAACCTGAGAGGATAGTCACGTCATAAATAGTTAAAAATCACCTAACAGTTATAAAGCAACATTTTTAGCTCCACATAATATCTTCACCTAAGCTACGTTAGAGAACGCACCTTTTTTGGAACACAGCCAACATTTACCTGAAAAAACAAAAAATACCCTAATTTAAGAGCTTGTTACCAGGTACTATATGTACCACTGGTGGAGCAATTATTATACAGCTTAGCTAGCATAGCACATGATGATAATTATTAGTACATACACAGGTGCCTCCAAGACGACTCTGCTCCACAACAGCGACTTTAGCTCCCAGTTGACTGGCTCTACGGGCACAGCCCAACCCTCCAGACCCACCACCGATAACCAGAAGATCTAAAGCAGCTTTAGACGCCATTGCACAAGTTGAGAGTGGTTTAAATCCTAAACTTAGGTTTCCAAAGTACTGCCAAGGGCTCTTTTATATCCACAGTGACCACGCCCAGGCCCGGCGCCAACAATTCAGGCTAGCCTCAGAACCAGGCCGCGGGGAAACAGGATTAGACCGAGGGTACAGCATTGACCTTTGCTAATCAACTCCTCAGGATTCTGCACCCCATAAATGGGAGGTGTGGTCAGGTTTCTTCTCACTCTTTCTGGTCTCCCCACATGTCGTGAGAACCCCGAGGAAATTGATTAGCAAAGGTCAATTAGACGGCTTTTTCGTACCGTTCCCCTCGGCTACATCCAAGCTAGCTTCGTTCCCAGGCTGATTTGTCTCCAAAATAACACTAGGGGGGGGGGGACCCAGCATTACTTGGAGACGATTCGGCCTGGGAACGAGGCTACATAGTACATGTACATCCAAGTAGACGTATCGAATATTATCTTTTATAACGAGAACATGTGATATGGGGAGTGCAGATGATATGTACTCTTGCAGTCAACAGTGAACTTAAAAATAAGGGTTGTAAGTAATCCAGTTTGACCTTCTTCCTTTGGGTTTAGCTGATGAGCTGAAGAGAGACTTGTACACTGTACGAGCAGACTTATCTTTAGCAGCAGGCTTGAACGTTGATTCGACCACTTTAGTTGTCTTCTTCGTCACTGCTGCCACAGATGAGCCTGATCGCAGCTTGCTACCAGATGCTTGACTGCTTGACTGAAACTTTGACTGTCTTTGAGTCACAGAGACTTTCTTACTGACAGAGGGACCAGATTTTGAAGGTAGGGGTTCAATTTTCGGTCTTTTTGCAAGAGGAGGACTATCTCTGTCTTCTTCAGAGGAGGGGGTCGCACTGCTAGATTCTGGTAGTAAAGTTAAACTGGCTTCAGAAGTGGTCTCTGTGCGAGTAGATGGTTCAGTATTGACACTAGCACCACAGGATGCAGTGAAGCTGGTAGACTCACATAGTGTAGCATCGACAACCTTCTGCTTCTTCTGTAAAGAGAGAAAAAACAAGCTCAGAACAGCATTCTCTTGAATGCATAACATTTGTAAATGTGGTAAACTACCGTAGTGTTATCAGGACTTACCTTAGAAGCCTTGGTTTGTTTGGCTAGTAGTCGTCTCTCCAGCATCTCTTCAGTCTGTCTCTTGACATCCTCTTCTGTCCCATTAATTATCACCTTGTCAGCAGGTTGAAACGGTGAACCACACTATGGAAAACAGAAAGTGTATAATACAGCTACTAATAGTATTAGCATACATAACCCCACGTACGGTAGAAAAGGGAGCAAACAATACCGTATACAGACATTTTTGTTGGTTAAATTTTTGTTATCAGGCCTTTGAAAGCGTATTTTCGTGGTGTTGTATGCCCTGAGTACGTCATCATAGTAGCCTACTGTCTAGATTTTCGTACTGTAGGGCTTTCCGTAACGAAAATAAAACCCAACGAAAATGTTCCCACTATATGGTAGTGTATACAATGGCTATTTAGAACAATTTCGAGACACGCTTTACATGAGGTCACTACTAGAAAACACACCTTATGGCATAATTCAGAAGGCACTTCTTTCAAAGCTTTCTCAGAGAACACACATCCACAGCCACGGATATAAGCAAACCTGTGGTAACGTTAACGGCCAGTATTAAACACACAGCTATTGTAGCATTACAGTGACTGACTCCCACCTGTATCGACCGCTCATCTCCAGGCCAGACACAGGACACACATACTCGGAGGAATGAGTGTCGTTGTAGCCATTATCAGCAGCTGCAGACTTGTAACCGGGGTTGAGAGTGAACTTGAGTTCCACTACATCCTTGAGACTGCGTATGTGCTTGGCCAGGTCAGGCAGGGCTGACTTGTCTAGCAGAGCCAACAAAAGGGCCTCTTTGTTGAACAACCTACACAGAAAGTGGGCGTTTAGTTAATACTAATATTCTTTTTTCGTTTCTTCTTTGATTTACCTTCCCAGTTCACAAGAGACCACTGGACGTTTTAGGTCCTCAGATGTAAGAGCACAGTGCTTCCACCTAGCAGCCAGTGCAGCATCTTTGTCAGCCTGGGGAAATAGAGATTGCACATGATATGAGTCATAAGTCAATGACATCTCACCTTTTCAGCTTTTTTCTTCAACTTGACCATCTCATCTCGCCTAGGTATGGTTCCTCCATCGCATCCCATGTCTGTAGAGCCTAGCTGAAGCTTTGTAGAAGAGAAAGAGCTAGAGCGAGAAAGACAATTTACACAGCGTTTGCTGACTACGCAGTTTGTGAAATGCTGAATCAGCCAATTTGTCAAATGCTGAGTCAGCAAACCACGTGTCAATGAGCGAGAAGAAAAGCAAAGAAGGTATACCATGTACCCTGTACCAATAGTTAAGTACTAGTATATACACATAGGAATTCTCCATGGTTCTAATGTGATGAATTGTTATGTGAATATGTAGCCATTTTTTTGTACAGCTCGGACACGCTCGGCAGCTGCTCCTCAGAAGAGGGTGCTGGACAATGCCACCAGGAAGAGAAGGCAACAGAGACAGTTAGAAGCTCTCGAGAAGGACAATTTCCACGACGACCCTCATGCCATTTATGCACACCTTACTTCCAAGACAAAATTACCAACATTACGAGGGTAAGTTTATGAAACGATTTTTAATGATTGCCTTATTGGTTTTTTTGTATCAGCCAGTATTAGCGGCAACCGACAAAGCCATTTTTGCAGGGGGGTGTTTTTGGTGTATGGAAAAGCCGTTTGACCAACTTGATGGCGTTTTGAGTACAACCTCTGGTTATACGGGCGG
>VSKX01018245.1_pt1 | contig 11488 bp, 6 predicted proteins | sample 4799481 | NCBI WGS metagenome assembly VSKX01 (sample SAMN12179537, study PRJNA552185) | sponge metagenome | biome: deep-sea hydrothermal plumes; feature: spots directly above weak diffusing fluid; material: sea water; isolation source: sponge from the Swan site of a hydrothermal vent ...
ATAGCGAAGGCTCAACTAGCGATAGCGAAGGCTCAACTAGCGAACACCAACTCACAACAGTGAGTGACCTTCACGGCCACCGTAGGGTCCATTGTTTCAGCCATATCGCGATATCGAAACACGTATCTACACTGTATTGTACTAAACTGTAGCTAGCTGCTATTTCTATGTCCACATGGACTTAAGTATCTGACTCAGCTCTAATCACGTACAATCCTTTGATACGTTCGCACCCGTGACGGTGGAATAGAATCCAGTTCTAATCTACCGTACCGTTCGTTTCGTTGTACAGTCTATGTTCACGATTTACGGTAGTGTGCGAAACGAACGAAACGATAGTCTTTCCTTGTATCTGAACCAAGCTTAAGTCTTAGCCTCCAGCATTTTACACTGCTCCACAATAGAAATACTGTAGGCATCTTCAAGCTAGTAAAGTGAATACTCGTACGCTCATTGTAAGTAGTGTTGTTCATGAACTTGCTCAGAAACGAGAGTTTTCATATAAGAATATTTAAGATTTAGACGTATGCTAACGCTTGATCAAAGTCACAATGTCACAATATAGCAGTCTAGGTTCCACTGAAAAAATGCCCACTCAGCACATGATGCGGATTACGTACTAGAATCTACTGTTATATTAGAACAAAGATAACATGACGTATGTATACCTTTAGTATCTTTTCACAAAAAACTGGCGAAAATAGTGCGCATGCACTTACAGTTAATATCAGGCCGTATTTTGACATCATTCTGTTAAACAAAAATCGGCCTGAGGTCGAGGCTTGGTAATATCTCATAAAATTATTAATGTGTTCACAATTTAGCTAAACCTGTTTCAATTTTCTGCCTCAGCTTCACGTACTACAGTATGTTGCTAACTCTGGCCTAGAAGATTGCACTGTTCTGAAATGCACATGACACTGTTAAGTGGGTCTAGAGAACAAATACAAATTCGAAAATAATCTGTGAAAAAATTTTCTTATCCCAACTCACACAGCCTTTAATTTAGCGCCCCTCGAAGTGCCTCAGAGTCTGCAGAAATAGTGTGATTGTTATTACATGTACATGTGTTTGGTGCATGTGTGTATCTAGAGTTATACAATATCCTTTCCTCTGCACTATTAATTGAGCTATGTTGTTCTTATATGTTTACAGCACATTCTTTCTAGTGGGGCCTATAGATCAAGTAAAGAAAATGTACGACCCTAAAAACCCAATTGGAATGGCTGTGAAGATCAGCTGTGCAATCACCCTGGTTGTCATGTTTGTTTTGGCTTTGTGTGCAGTGTTTTGGGTGAGCATTTACATAGTGTGATTTTTGTCCAACATAGTATAGACAGTGGTAGATCGAGTGCAGAGCACAGAGGGCGTGTCCCCCTCCCCCCTTTTTTTAGTAGAGACTACTCACAGTAGATCTATATATAGTAGTGGCTAAAAGTAGCTAGATGACTAGTAGCCTCGTTCCCAGGCCGCTTTTTCTCTAAGAGAACGGAAGGGAGAAAAAAGGGCCTGGTATCTATTGCATGGGTGATAGTGGGTGATAGTGCGCATGCGTCAAACTTAACCTTGTCTTTTTAATAATAAAACGGAATAGAAAACGGAATAAGAATATGTACGTTGATGTAGATTCCTCGTAAACAAACTAGTTTACGGTATAAATTCTGGGTTAGGGAAGTCAGTTGCGCATGTGCACTAACACCCATGCAATAGATACCAGGCCCTGTTTTCGACCTAGCGTTAAAATACAGAAAACACGGCCTGGGAACGAGGCTAGATGACTAGTAACAGTAACTGCCACGCCTATATTTTAAGCTACCGGTATACAGCCAGGCAATTATTCTGTGACCGAAAGTTGACGTGGCTTCAAAAGTTTTGTGGCACATCCTGCCACTGTTCAATTGTAACAAAACCCATGACTATAGACTACTACCCAACCCCAATCTTGACTATAACCCTGACCATAAGCTACTCAATTGCAGTCTTATGGTCAAACAGTGCACTTTCTGACTACCCCTCCCTCTTTTTTATTCCTGAATCCACCACTAGTCTACAAACAGCACACACATCATTGTAAGATACTACAATTTACATATATGGCACACCACATACACACCACAACCCATTCAGTGGAAAGTGGGACTTCTTTCGCTTTTGTTTTGCATTGGACAATTTGTGGCTCTTATTATGTAAGTTGAAGGTACGTATAGTCTCAGTTAATATTGTATTCTTTTCTGCAGATATTCGATCACTCTTATTCCATTTGCTACGTAAGTGCACCTACCCATAAGTTATACGTAATCTGTACTACTGCTGTGGCTTCGATCTTACTCTTGGCATGTATTATATAAGTATGGTCCGTACCAATGCTCGTCCGTACCAGTGTCCGACCATAGTTATCTGGATGACCAATTACGTAACTAGGTTCGTTGTGCAGCGTGTCATATCAGACCAGAAGAGCAGACAGAGCCATGTACTTTATTTTATAGGACTTTAGTCCTCCTAGAGCCTGTAGACTAGTCCCGATAAATAGCTTATAATTTATTATCGAAGCAAAGACTGTACCATTGGAAGATTCTCAGTGCACTACCTACCAGGCATTCCTCAAACTGAATGTGATACTCTCTTACAGCTAGCTAGTTTGAGGTGCTAGGCTGACTAGTTGTACAGTGCTGGCTAGCGCAATCTGTGCTGACTGGTTGTGCAACAGGCCAGGGACGGTAACAATATCATGTACTAGTGCACATAATTATAGATCTGCTTGGAAATGTCACATAACCTCTGAACTACTTTTGCTGATCAGGGCTTGATTTAAATGTAACCATTAAGTCTGTAACCATTAAGTCTGTACGAAATTATGCCTTGGGGCCATAGCTGAAATGTGTCGTTTTTTCAAGAGTTGTCATGTTACTCATACAATGGCTTCTTTTTTAATACTATGTTTTGCATGTCCTCGATTCCAGCCCACATTCCTGACGAGCTTCGATCCCACGCCTTCTTTTCCCCCTCACAAAGGCCTAGGATAGGCTCTGTTGTATATAGCCTTTGCGATTGTGTGCAAAAAATGGGCGTCGCAATTTTAGTTCTGCAAGTGCGGAGCAAACAAAGTTACCCCCGCCCCATCTTTAATTGGACTCTAAGTTTAGAACTCAATGATTTGTTGTCCTGAAGTCAGAGTCCAAGTTGTACATAGTCCATAGGTATTTTCACGTACACACATGTAATATTTTGTGTATATACAATGTATTATTGCAGGACACTCATCCACCGTGGTGTACGCAGTATGACAACATGATTAAGACTTTTGAACTGTTTTATGACATTGTGTATTGCAGTATGTATATTAAAGTCTACTAGTAGTGCATTGGTCAAAGTTGACTTATCATCCACATCACAAACACGAATTGGTATAATACACGATACATTAAATTTAAGTACAACTGCTGCTAAATGTATAAGTCACGCCTACTAACATAAACCGTACCCAGTAGTCTGCTTGTGGCAAATTTACGTAGGAAAGGTGATATCATCATTATGCTTTTTATACTGGACATTCTTGTTCACCCCATAAGAACCACGACCACCACACGCACAGCGACAAATACAGAGAACAAGTAGGGTTAGCAATGACCCAATAATCAGCCCTCCAAAAAACAAGCCAATTCCAATGCCATATATCTCTCTATCCTTAAGTTGAAGTTGATCCTGAATATTCACAGGAGGAGGACAAGTAACTGGAGGAGCGGTAGATGAGCGGTCAGTAGTACCAGGTGCTTTTGTAGGCGGAGCGGTAGACGAGCGGTCAGTAGACGGGTCTGTGGTAGCAGGTGATTTTGTAGGCATGTCACAGTTGCTGGGCACTGCTCGTCCTTGACCACTACGATGGATGTAGGGAGTTACAGTGATATTAGGTGGGATGGTAATGGTAAATGGACGAGTAGGGTCGTTTGTACCATTGAGAAGCATTTGTAGTGCCATGTCTGTATGAAATGATGCATGTAAAATAAAAGCTGACACAAATCACACAATAGAATAAAAAGAGCTACGACTGGATGTCATGTTGTACAGACACTGGTACTGTTCTGGTAGTGTAGAAATCCCTTAGTACAAGCCCGGGACGATTACAACATTAGCAGTTACATCTATAATGACAAATTTGTTGCCCACAACACTGGGCATATTTGAAAGTACATGTACGTCACTAGGTTTTTTTCATCACATGTATTACGTCTAGGTTCGAAGTTTACCTCAAAACAAATGAGTGTAGCTAGTTCAGCGTGTATAAGAAGCTAGCTAACTTTGTAGCTTACTGTGCTAAAAGTTGCAGAAGAGCTATATGTATAGCTTTTTCCTATAGTCAACAATGCTGGCACGTAATATAGAAATGAACCAGACTGCACTATTTAAACCCCTCGCGAGGCAATCCGAGGTTGAGGGGCAGAGCTGCACATTCAAGCTCAAAATGACCTAGGAGACTAATTGTGCATTCGTTTGCACTTTCTTTCCACACCCATCAAGCCGTCGTGAGGCAGTTACAAATGAGTGTAGGATTGGCTTCAAGGTTCACTTTGCAGATGTACATTAGTGTAAGGATCTGGTGGCGAGACAGCTGCAGGCACCTTCAATTTGAGAAAAAGTCTTAAAAAGCTAAATATCACCCTAGGAGCAACTAGCAGTGAAAGCCTACTTAGGTGCATTGAGGACTGGTTCCAACAATTATTGCTGAATCGACAAAAACGAAGCTCCGCCCACAATTTATATTATCAACCGTGCACTAAAATGGAGTTTAGTTACTCTAATCTTTAGCTTAAATTCCGACCGTCCGTTAAAGCGTTAGTGCAGTAGTTAGTTTAAAGCTATAAGTTAGAAAACTAGCAAAATCTCACCTTAGTGAACAGATCCCTCCCAACGAGAATACTTGTATATAGACTACTGCACTAAAAAGTAAGTATTTAAACGAACGCTTTAACGGCCGAAATTTGAGCTAAAGGTTAGAGCAGCTAAACTCCATTTTTAGTGCACGGTTGATAGTAGAAATCGTGGGCAGAGCTTCGTTTTTGTCGATTCAGCAATAATTGCTAGAACCAGTCCTTAATGCACCTGAATACAACATCACACAGCTGGAGCACACACACATGCAGACAAACAAACCAACAGACTATTGTATGTCTCATTTGCACATGCCCACAAAGACATGAACACAAAATTATGGTTTCTTTTCAAAAACAGCTATACTTACCTGCATTTATTCTTTCCTCCATAGGGATGGTGGACACACTGGTCATGTTAGCAATGTGCGCATGAACAAAAATGAAGCTTCCATTGGTCGCGAGTATCTAACATACCATACATGTCAATAATACTGGTATTTTCCATTATCAACATACCTCTACACTTGCAACTTGAAGCTGGGACACTCCAGTATAATTGCTAATACCTTCACGAATGTTCTCCCTGAGGTCTCCCAGGTTGAATCCCGTCAGAGTTCCAGGAATGAGCAGCACAATAGATACAACATTATCGTCATCGTAACATGCCGTCACATCAAAAGCATTGTAAGGAGGACGTTCAGTGGAAACATCAAACAAATCGTACTCTAGTGATCTCCAGGTACTTACAAAGGATCCATTGAAATAAGTGGTGAAGTTACCACTGAGTTTAGCTCGAAGTACAACCGGGCCAGGAGATACTGAGTGGCCATTCACTACTGTTGTACCAGGACGACTGAAAAACACTTCATAAACAGCATTGGAAACATTGACGTTAATACTAGGTAATTGTTCAAAATTGCGTGCCGACACCCACGAATCAGCCGGGATACCACGAACTGTAGACACACCCTCATATGAATAGTTAAACATGTTGTTGAGGAGAAGAAAGTTGTTCGGCGATGCAATATGAGGAGTTCCTGAGCTAACATCAACGTCAAAATTCAGTTGGCCCGTAGCATTAGCTAGAGTAGATACAGTACATTTGTTCGTGTTTTGGACAATGCGAAATTGCACCCCTTGGTTGAAATCATGCACAATAGTATTGGGGCCATCTATATTGTAGAAATCAATACGAAAGAGATTACGCTCATAATCATAGAACTCCTGCAGGAAAAACAGGTACGTATATACACTGGACAAGCCGGAAACAATGATGCGAAAGGTATTACAGAATAACAGTACACACACTCAATACAAACAACTTACCTCGACAGTAGCCAAAACAGGGTTACCCTTGTACTCTGTCAAAATCTCTATTCTAGCAAAAAATGTTCCTGCGAGAGTTGGAATGGCTTGTCCAGGAAGACGACCTTTGCAAACCAATCCAGCAGGAACCTGAAACACATCATCAGGAACTGAATTTGGCCCAGATTGAAAATTAACAAAACTGTAGATATTGTAGGCATTATCAATTCTTCCAAATGGGGTAACAAAACTAGCATTCACGCTGAACTCAAGGGGGATCATAACAGACATATCCACTTGTTCCCCAAAAGTCCACTCAGACTGAGAGGCAAAGAAATAACTAATAACGTAAGAATTGTTAGGAACAGATATACAAGATTGCCAACGTTGAACCGGAATGCCCCGAATTGTATCATTTCCTTGATATATGGCGGAGTTATTTCCACCAATCATCTCCAGAAAAGCAGCTGGTGATCCAATGTGGATAGTACCATTCACTTCAGTGAAACCGAAAGTACGACCGAAAGGGTCTCGTGACGTTGGTGAGATTTCATGTACGACGCACTCATCTCCTCCATTGCGATTAGTCGTGACAAAAATTTCTTCAAGATTGTAGTCAAATATTCCTGTCGCTTTGGTGCCATTGGCATAAACTTCAAGTCTACCCCTATCACCTATCTGATCATAATACTCTTTGATAACGATAGACTGAGATCTAGAAAGAAGGTTGCCTTCAATTGTAGACACAAACTGGTTAGGGATGCTAGGCAGTGGAGGATCCCCAGACTTTGGAACAAAATCGCCAGGGTCGCATATTTGTACCAGTTGACCACTGATAAGGCATGGAAATATGACTAGAACAAGCGCAGCAGATAGCATGGCTGCAGAAAGAAAGAGAGGAGATATTATCACACATTCAATGCAGTACATTTAAAATAACTTACTTGGCACAGTGCACTCTAAGTGACTGCAAGACTGATTCTGATGCAAGGCCAGCTATCTATATACACGCTGCACTTGTACTCAGGCTATTATTAAACCACAACATGTGACCACGACCGGATCCCATGAACCCCGCCCCTTAAAGATGGCGCCCATCTAAACCCTAAAAACCTGTATAGACAAAGGCGTGTACGTGTATGCAGCAACTATTAGCTTTCTATCATCTACTACAAATCGTAAGTTGTGTGCATGTGAAAAATGTTCTCTTTGTGTCTACTTTACATGACATTGATACGGTGGTCTTTATTTAGCGCGTGACAATTGCCTCATGTATTTATTTATGAGCCAAGCCGTTTTTTCTTGAACGATATTCATTTGATTATAATTGAGTGCTTTGCCTCCTTGCTTGCAGGACATATACCGCCCGGAGGTAGGACACTATCTCACCAGTACTGTGAAGCCCAAGAGTAGCCCCAAGTTCAAATATCTTATTCCAGATTCCTTATGGAGGAGTACCACGAACAAGCTAACAGTGGGAATGGAGTATACCCACAACCTGGAGCTGCAGACAGCAACCCCTCTCCTGCACAGCAGCATGTACAGAGCCCATTGCAAAGCCCCACTACGACTATGCCTGCCAAAAGTCCACTTGACCTCCCTACCAGTCCCAGTCTTTTGAAAAATGGCCACTTTCAAGCTCAATTCTCACCGACTCTCCATTACGGAGGTGCAGCCATGCATTCTGGTGCACCGATTGCTCTACACCAAGTCCTGAGGCCGAATGTTCCTCTGCATCCGCCTCCGCTGGGACGTGTACGTAACATCCCTCCACCTATTCCCATCATTGCTGCTAACAGTAATGGTGAAATGCGTTCACCGCTTACCCAGTTCCCTCCAGGCTACATCCCGATGACATCGCCAAACACCACGATGTCTTACCAGCCTGTAATTCAGAGCCCACATACTCATCGCACAATTCCTCAAGGGCAACAGCCAGATCCTGACTCGACAGAAGTCAAAGATCTAGAAACATTTGCGGTTGACTTTAAGCAACGCCGAATAAAGCTTGGATATACGCAAACGAACGTCGGCCAAGCACTTGCTGAAGTACATGGTACTGATTTCAGTCAAACCACAATCTGCAGATTTGAAAATTTGCAGCTAAGTTTTAAGAATGCTCAAAAATTGAAGCCGATTCTTGAAAAATGGTTAGAAGAAGCTGAGAAGCTTGGAGCAAAGCGTCATAAAGAGGAAGAGCAGTCCCCGGAAAGGCGACGGAAAAGGCGTACATCGATTGGTGTTGCTGCTAAAGAAACACTCGAGAGACATTTCGTAGGACAACCTAAGCCTAGCTCTAGTGATGTTGGCAAGGTGGCAGATGCTCTTAATCTTGACAAGGAGGTGGTACGTGTGTGGTTTTGCAACCGACGACAAAGGGAAAAGAGAGTGAGGCATTCAGTAAGCAGTCCCATAAAAGACGGTAGTCCAACTACTCCTAATTCGGCTAGATAGATACTGAACAAAAACATCACTTTTTTGGTATACTTTCTTGTACTAGTTGCATGGTTGTAATGTCGTTAATTAACTATTTTATATTATACACTTATGTGGACTAGCTATAGTAAATAATTGTCTTATACCTATGAATTTTGATGGTGAATGTTACTGCACTAGCATGTACATGATTTATATGAGCCCTATACCGATTGTAAACAAAATATCGTTCTGTAAGCAGATCACACGTTCACTATAATGATATTAAAATGCTGCATGGACCTATGATAGAATCATCATACATGACTATTGGTCGGTCAAAACGTACCAATGGGCCAATAAAAAGTTTTGGAAGCCTAAAATGTGTGTATGCTGATAACTTTGTAAACGTAGTGGTAAAATGTGTGAATCAGCTGTTTGGCAGTGTATGTGCTCTAAATATGCTCTAAATGCCATGAACTTTCTTATGCAAGCATTGTAACTTCACTCTTACCTGCATGAATGTAGATAGGGCTCAAAAATCATGGACAGTAAGCTAAATCACACCACTCACTTGAGTAAATTAATTTTTGTGAATGTCACATTCTCTCGTGTCAACACTTTCATAGGGGGTCAAGTATGAATAAAGCAAACACAAAATGTTAGACAGCCCTAGAAATAGTACCCTGAACCTTAATTACTGTGACAGCAGTGTTTCAATAAAATATGGTACATCTGTAATGTACCTATATCTTCATTCCGCATGCATGAGAACATAGCTATAGCCATGCACAAAAGATGAAAATATTAAGGTTTCATTTATTGGCTGTTGCTGCCTGTGTGAGAGTCAAACTACAACAGGGGAAGATGGCCCGGTAAAATAGTTACTTCTGGCTATAGACAGTAGTCTAGCTAGCTAAAATAAAATCGGGTAGGAAATGCAAATTTTCTATTCTACAAACATACAGTCAAAATACATTCATACCATCAGTGCAACACTCATGAATATGCCAACTGGGACACACCTCACAAACTCTTTGAGTGTTAGCATATTCAAAAGGGGGTGTGTGTAGGCCGGTTGGCTAAAGAGGGGTGTGTAAGAGCACTCACATATGGTCATGAATAAACAACACAGATAAAGGTGCTGGTGTCAATTGGGGAGTTGATTGATAGTAACTGTGCGCTGAGATATCATGGATGTGATATATTATAGTAGGGAGAGGCACTAATAATGCCAATACACGCACGTACACACAGGCTACATACACCAGAAAATTGCTTATACAATGGAAACCTCTTTCAAAGGACCCTCTCGCCAAGGGACACTGTAATAACACCTCTCGACTAAGTTATCAATTTCAATTTCTTAGCATAGTGAATTAATTGTACCTCCGAATGAGGGAACAACCTCTCTATAAAGGACAAATGACCTGAATTTTTATAAGGTCCACTCTATAATTATTATAAAGGCTTAATTAATGCACCAGTCCTCACCTAGTACCTGTGCAGCTACTGTAAGACAATTTGTTACTATGTGCATAATGAATTTGGAAAAATGACTAACGAAGTGTAGTTACCTAGTAACTAATTTTGTTTTCTGGAAGCAAGTGAAAATGAAGGAACCCCATAAGTATAGTCAGTCCTCGCCTCATACCTGAAAGTTTTTCAGTGCAGTGTCTAGCCTCGTTCCCAGGCCGATTTTTTTCGAATAGACCGAGAGGACAAAAAATACGGCCTGGTATCTGGGTGATACTGTTTTATCTATGGTGATAGTACTTCTGCTTCGTAAATTTATACCGTAAACTAGTTTGTTTACGAGGAATCTACATCAACGTACATATTCTTATTCCGTTTTCCATTCCGTTTTATTATTAAAAATACGAGGTTAAATTTGACGCATGCGCACTATCACCCATGCAATGCGCAATAGATACCAGCCTATTACCAGGCCCTTTTTTTTCGACCCAGCGTTCAATTGGAGAAAAAACGGCCTGGGAACAAGTGTCTAGCAGCGTTGTGTCTACCTCGAACTCTAGTCGCTGAGACTTAGTTTCGAGGCCAGAGACTTGGTGTGCAGGTCTAAACAGTTCACAATAAAAGATGGCGGCTACAATTACAAGACAGATTTGGAGGTTGCTACCATTGGTAAGTTTTGTGAGTAATTTTGTACTATTATATAATGTCTTTTATTCAGGGTCTTAGTCGGGGGTACGCCTTAGCTGCTGCCGCAGAAACTGTCAAGGTAGGGTTGTATGGTTTTCTTTTGTGTTCCTCATTTTTCATTGCATTCCTTATTCAGGCCCCCATTAAAATCTTTGGAATAGAGGGAAGGTATGCTCATGCTCTATTTTCAGCTGCTGCTAAGCAGAAGTCTCTGGACAAGGTTGAAAAGGAGCTCAATGATTTTCAGGTTTGCAGACATGTCTGTCTCTGCTTCTTCGTGTATGTTTATGTACCTAGGAGGGCGAGGGAGCAATGTACAGACGTACATATGCCTGTATGCGTTAAATGTCATAGTTTCCTTTGTAGCTCTAGATTGTTATTCTTTGTGGAGGCTGATAAAGTAAAAACACTGTAAAAGTGTATTTAATTATGTTGCATATTAGTATACCGTATTTCCCGGGTTATAAGTCGCACGGGAGTATAAGTCGCACCCCTTTTTGAGACAAAAATATCAAATTTCTAAGTTATTTCGAGTATAAGACGCATGCTAAAAAAAGCGTATGGAACCGCACAATCTGGCCCTACCTGCAGCTCTGTTGGTCTTGTTCTCAACTTCTTTGATACCTTTTAGCTAAAACTAACGTAGCTAGCTCTTTTTAGCAGCTATATTTGGCTAGACACGTTGATTTTAGCCAAACTCTGCTTAAAATTCACGTGGAGTAGATGTTGCCTCCACC
>VSKX01039725.1_pt1 | contig 11487 bp, 7 predicted proteins | sample 4799481 | NCBI WGS metagenome assembly VSKX01 (sample SAMN12179537, study PRJNA552185) | sponge metagenome | biome: deep-sea hydrothermal plumes; feature: spots directly above weak diffusing fluid; material: sea water; isolation source: sponge from the Swan site of a hydrothermal vent ...
CATGGCTACACTTATAACTACGGTTTTGGAGGTCCACCTAACGCTGGTCTACCCGTACCCAAAACTACAAGCGTGGTCACGTGACCGTGACGTAAGGAATACACATGCCCAGGAAGGAAGCTAGCGGGACAGGCACGTGATGCCAAATTTCGTAGGTGTGTGCATGTGTTGCTTAACCACTGCTATAGCTCGAAACGAATATGAAAATCTGATATCAGCCCCCTTGGAACGAAACTTTAACCACACGAAAATTACCCGCTATACGGTATTTCCTTTTTTGGTGTGGAGAATGCTTGTTCAGTTTGTGTGCTCAAATTACTAGTTTGTCTGTTCTTGCACAACAGACTTCGGCAGGTGTGCTGTCACATGAAGTTGCTGGTGAGTGGCTTGGATGGATCTCCCCCTGAAACAAACAAGGATGATGTCGATCTTGATCTCATGATGGACGCACTCTCTATTGACCACTCACCACCTGTTAGAATTGACAGGGTAACCGCACCACACACTCTTGGTCATTTTATATAATGCCAGATGACTTTGCTATAACATTTTTAAGCCTGGTTCACAATGTGACGCTAGAGCTTACATTACGTCAGTTGTATAGGGTTACCCACGAATAGAACACATCAGTCGACTCCAGATATGCATTAATTAAGCAAATTTATGTCTATAACAAATTGAATCCCATTTTTATTCCATCGTACTTCTGTTATAAAGAACTTCTGTTAATAAAGAACTAACTCTCCAGTTTGTTGAGACTGTAGTTCTGTTATATTTGTACGTAGTGCCTGCGTTGTGTGTGTCGTATTGTGAATTAACTTTAGAGTGCATCAGTGTTGCTAGGTGTAGTGATGATGTAATGATGCTGTGTTTATAGGAAAATCTTCCTGAGATCTTCACGCAGGACACTATGAGCACTAAGATTGCCGCTGTAGTTACGGAGATCACCAGAATCACCTCTCTTCCTGACATTCCCCCTCAGAAATGGTGCGTTTTGTCATAATGTCACTCTTAGTTACACGTACCGTATACTTGTTTTGTTGTTGTGGATGCAGTGTTGTTGTGTCGCAGTGGACCAAGATGCTGGACATAGTGGGACATCAGCTGACAATGATTGGCATAACTTGCACCAGGATTGACGGAATGTAAGTGCAGCTGTCTGTCTGTGTGTGGGTTGGTGCACCTGGTTTGCACGGTTTAACCATAACCTTGCACATAAGCAGCTTATGGTCAGGTAGGGTTGGGTTGGGTTAGTAGTCAATCTACCTAAAGCAGCAGGCTTATAGTCAAGGGTTTGGTTGCAATTAACCAGTGTTGAGTTGACCACTGACTGTGCGAACCGGCTGGTGAGTAGGTGGATGTGTGTTTTAGTATGTGGTTCTTGCAGGGTGAATCCAAGGGAGAGACTGAACAGAGTGAAGCAGCTCAACTCACACCACAAACACCCTTCTGTGAGCTCATTTTACTTTTTATAACCAAACAAAAAAAAGTTGCTTCATCTGGAAATTGTGTCATTTTACTTTTTATAACCAAACAAAAAAGTTGCTGCATCTGGAAATTGTGTGCACACACGCCACACTCGAGCTTATGTTGCTGAATGTTCTCCCCCCACTTGCCCTCAGGTGATGCTCCTCTCACTACAAGCAGGTGGAGTGGGACTGAACCTGGTTGGAGCCAATCACCTCTTCATTGTGGACATGCACTGGAACCCTGCACTGGAGCAGCAGGCCTCAGACCGGTGCCACCGAGTCGGACAAACACGTGACGTCCAAATACACAAGTTTGTGTGTGTGGGTACCATCGAGGAGCGAATCCTTACACTACAAGAGCAGAAGATTGTGTTGGCCAATGACGTTATGACAGGGTGAGTGATTGACTAAGCTATTATAGTATAACTTATTTATTGTGTACACTAAGCTATGTAGGATATTATGCATTGGCTATATACATTGGCGATGAGTGATTGACTAAGCATAATTATTATAGTATAATTATTATTGTGTACACTAAGCAGTAGTAGCTATGTAGCATTGGCTATATGCTCCATACTTATACTAGCACGCGTTTTGACTGCAGTGCCTCTCAGAAGAGTCGCTCCAATGCCAGCAAGTTGTCTCTCAATGATCTTCGAAATCTGTTTGAACTCAGTTGAAGAAGAGTGTGCTGTGCTGTGCTGTGTTGTGTTGTGTACAAGTCAATAATTTTTTCTTTAGCTTTCATCTGTGTAATTTACGTATGTACATGCATTGAATTATCCCTGCTTGGTCATTGACTCAACGCTTTTATAGGAACAACTGGGTGGGCGGAGTCTAAAGACAATGCTCCACTAGCTTTAATTAGTGCCAGAGTAGTCTCGTTCTCAGACTCCCCTCTAATAAACTGACAGACGGGAACGAGACTAGTGCCAGAGTTGGTAGTGTATCGAGGCTAATGCTACGCCCACCTTTTTGCATCTTGCTTTTTGGTATTTGATGGAAAGAACAGACAGACTGTATGGTGGGATTCAAGGGTAAAATTGAACCTATTTTGCTAATAGAATCATTATCGTAGTAGCATAGCTTCTCTCTCTCTCTCTCTCTCTCCCTCTCCCTCTCCCTCTCTCTCCAGGGGAGGCACTGGTTCTGATGCTGTGCTGGTCACAGAAACTGGACGTATTGTGGGGAGATCTAGTGGCCCAGAAACTAACCCAAATGTCTGTAACTCGTAGCCTCGATTGCCGTTAACTAAATGGGGATTATATGTCGCTATGGTTTGTTCTTGACATACAGCAAATTGGGGTTGATGCTGTGGTGGATTCTATCAGTGACATGGTAGTGCGTGCTAAAATGGATGCTGGAGTGGACCCCAATACTCCCCTCACAGCTCTAGTAGGTCACACTCCCCTCACAGCTCTAGTAGGTCACACTCCCCCTCTCCTCTCCTCCCTTCTCCTCCTAACTTCAGTCTTAGTGATCACATCTCAATAATTTTCTTAAAGCCCAGAAAAAAAAATTTTATTCCGCTCAAAAAATTTGTGATTTTGGCATTTTTTTACCCACCTATAGCCCATGCTTTTTTTCGGAGAATGGATCAAATTTTGACCCTCGATTTTATCATACCATCTGAAAGAGCAGTTTTCTAAAAATCATGAAACAACTGTGATCGGATCATTGTAACTCAAGTTATGGTTGTTCTAAGTCTCTCGTTGTTTGTATGTTTTTTTGTGTGAGTTAGCTAGGTAGGTAGCTCTGCTCACCTCTTAATTAAGGCGGGTTCACAATACACGCAACCGTTGACGCGACATGGTCGCAAGGCTGTCGCAGGAATGGAACTCAAGTCCATTCTTGCGTAAAACCGCGCGACAACCCCCGGCCCCCACGACGCGATTGCGTGTATTGTGAACCTGCCTTTAGTGTAGAGCTCGTGTAGTATGTGTCCCTCGTTAAACATTCGCGATTATTGTCCTCGTATTATTAGGGCATGTCCCTGAGTGGAGGAGAGCTGAGTGAGGCTCAAGAGAGGATCGTGGCAGGTCTCAAAAACAAGTACCCCAACACAAGCAACCACTACCTGGTCTGTACTGACACATTCGGCTCCATAGCTACAGCCTTTCCAAATGGTGAGTATGCATTTACCTTATTGTAGACGGGTACTAATTTTAGCGAATTTTAGCGATTTTGTGATTATCGCTAAATTTTGTCTAATGTCCGCGTCATATTATGTTGTAATTGAATTTGGTGCGAATCACCAAAATGAGTACCAAAAACAGAAAAAAATCTGAAAGCGCCAAAATTACTACCCGTCTATAATAGTAACATCAAGATATAAACTGTACCGGAGCAATTTTTTCTTCTAGTGTTCCGTATGCTTGTTAGTTTCTCTTGATTGTCTTGTGCGTATATAATTAATATACTTGTACTTACGCAGGAGGGATGGTGTTGATAGCTGGGACTGGGTCCAACTGTCAGCTGCTCAATTCCTCAGGGGGCGTAGCACCTCGTTCTGGGGGATGGGGACACATGCTGGGAGACGAAGGCTCCGGTAGGTACACACACACACGTGCACCACATTGGGCCATATTGATGATCATAGTGTTGTGTTGTTGCAGCATATTGGATCAGTCACAGCGCCTTGAAGACTGTGTACAATCACGATGATGGGTTTGCAATCTGCCAGCATGACGTCACAGCTGTGAAAGATCTCATCTGGAAGAAGTTTCAGGTTAGCAGAGCTCTCGGCAGGAGACTGACTGTACATTAATTATTGTTCTCTCAGATTCAAGATCGCTTTGAAATAATACCCCACATGTACGAGAAATTTAGCAAGGCAAACATTGCTCTGCTCTGCCAAGACTTGGCCTCTTGTAAGATCCAGTGTGTAGACCTTACTGTGTGTTTTTTTCAACACTAGTTATTCCTTCCATCTTCTCCTTTTTCTATGTCATTTGCTGCCCCATGCTGTAATCACCCATACTCCACACACACACACACACACACACACACACACACACACACACACACACACACACACACATACAAACACAGTGGCTCAAGAGACTAAAGATCCACTCTCCATTCAACTGTTTAGGTGTGCTGGAGAAATGTTGGGAAGACATATCAGAACCCTCATTCCAAAGGCTGATAAAGTATGTGTTGTTGTATCATGTGTTGTGTGCAGGTCTGCATGTAGCTTTCTGTCTGTCGGTGCCATAATTATGTGTAGTGTACGTGTGTTGATGATAATATTATGGTCACTAAACTCTTCACGCTGCTCTCCCCTACGTATAGTCTTTGCTGTGTGAGCCTGGGGGCCTACACATTGTTGCCGTAGGAAGTGTATTAGTGAAGGGATGGGATCTTCTTAAAGAAGGTAAGAACCAGTGATGGTCTAGTGGACCTTTCATGTGTATACCCTTACTGATTCTTTTGCTCAAAAAGAGCCTTTATTAACTTGGCTACTGTATGACATGTTGATACAGTGTCTGAGTACGCTGGTCTATAAATGTCGGTGTACCAGGAGCAAATGACTCATTTGCTCCTGGTGTACTTATGAGCATTATTTTGTCTAGGTTTTTTGTGTGCCCTGTCTGAGGCTGGAGTGGAGTTTACCATAGTGACGCTGAGAGAAGGTGTATCCTCGGCTGTTGGAGCAGCTGCACTGGGGGCCAAAGCAGCTGGTCTCACCCTCTCCATGGACCATGCAGCCAATGTCAATGTGCTCTTTCATTACAAACCAACTTGACTGAAACTAAATAGTGACTTGCAATTAAGTTATGCCTGTCATTTAATAACCTGTTGTTTTGCGGTTTGATTGTTCACATAAACATCTTTTTCTCCATCAGTCGTTTACACAGATACCGTTTATTGCATTTTTTATTATTAACAAAACTGCATGTGAGTATAATAATTATAATAATTAATAGTGCTATATAGACCATAATTAGAGTTGTTGTTTTATCGTCATACAGCCCCTGAGTGGTCATCAAAATCTGGGGCATCATCAAAATCTGGGGCATCGTCTGAACCGAATCCTTGCATTCCTGGTGGCATATAGTCGCCCATCATTGGGAAGGAGCTCTGTAGACAGCACATCATGAACAGTATGGGTAAACTAAGTGGACATGTGGCACAGATCAACAGCCATGTGAGGCAGGGACAGCACATGGCTGCTAAACCACCACTGCCACTGCTGTTCTTGTTGGAGTTATTGAAGCCTTGATATCCATTAGGGCCGTTATTCTGATATTGAGGATTATTCTGATATTGTGGGTTGTTCTGAAATTGTGGGTCGTTCTGAAATTGTGGGTTGTTCTGAAATTGTGGGTTGTTCTGGTTGTTTTGAAAGTGTGGGTTATTCTGGTATGGGTTAGCATTGTGGTATTGGTTGTCTTGATAGGGGTTGCCAGGATTTTGGTAGTCCTGTCCATACTGATTAGTGTTCATCTTGAAATACTCTTTAGTTCTTTGCTTTGGCCACGATAAGTAAACTATGTACTGTACTTTTCTGTGGCTATACAATATGTAAGTGTGTACAGCATGATTCATGTCATAGAATATAGAAATACTGTGAATGTCACCGAATAATGGAGGTACACGAGCAATGAAAGCCTCTAAAAATGTTCACCCATTATCATGATTGCACACCAACTATCAATATAAAAATTAATTGCCATGCCCAGTATGTGCCGACATACATGCATGTGTGCAACTGGTTCACAATACATGTGTATACAATCGCTGACACGACGTGCCGCATTAAATAGCACTCAAGTCTAAATTACCCCCCCCCCCACAGATCAAGAGCGGCACGTTACGTGTATTTTAATTTATACACATAATTATCTCATCATGATCATGATGGTCACTTGGCACCGATCAGTATTTTGAGGAAATACAGCAGCAAGTTATAAATCGGGTAACATAACAAGAAGTAAACAGCAGTCGTGTACAATAAAGTTTTACAACAATAAGAAGCAGCTAACATACACACACACACAAACAGACACGAACATTATCTACAGTTCTAAAAATCATCGTAGATTGTCAGAAATTCAAAGTGTTGTCTCAGATTTAGACCCCGGGACAGCAGTATTTATTACAGTAGTGATTACATCAGACTGACATTTGAGGGTCTCCATGGAAGGTGACTCAGTATAGAACTTACTCTGGGGTACAGGAATCACAAATTCACAAGAGGAGTTCCACATGTTCATATCAAGAATTGCCTGCAAAGAACACGGCCATCGTAATACCACAATTTAACAGACATACAGCTACATGGACAGGGACTGTATATAAAGAGAAGAGTCTGACAGTGAATTCCTTGGTGCAGAAGAACAAAAAGATGAAAGTACCTAAGTGTACTAGCAGCCAGTGACTGTTAAATTTACCTGTTTGAGAGTGCTCATCCACTCTACTCTCACTTCTTTGGACTCAAATGCTATAAAGAACTCGTTGCTATTATCCTTCAAGAGCAGGGCATTAGGCCGACGAATGGACAGTCTGGGAGCAGGCTCAACCACCATAGACTGCACACACAATAACACAGTGAGTGTACAACAGGCTCAACCACCATCGACTGCACACACAATAACACAGTGTACAACAGGCTCAACCACCATCGACTGCACACACAATAACACAGTGTACAACAGGCTCAACCACCATAGACTGCACACACAATAACACAGTGTACAACAGGCTCAACCACCATAGACTGCACACACAATAACACAGTGTACAACAGGCTCAACCACCATAGACTGCACACACAATAACACAGTGTGTACAACCATGACCACCAACACTCAATTGCCATTAAAGCTTTGGGAGACACACCTTGGTTAGTTCCAGCTGATAGGAGAGGTCTCTCTTCCCCACATCCTCCGGTGATACCCAGAACCTCAGGTGGTGCTGTCTCGCCACACACCACAGTCGTGACCAGTCGGGCAGGCCACCCATCATACGCTACAGAGAGACGGGTTAACACAAGTAGAGATAGTGCAGAAGGATGCATGCTCTTGAATAAAAAATACAGCCTGGTTCAAAATATATGATGCTGGAGCTTATGTAGCATCGGTTACACATGAACCAAGCTTTAGAATACACACGTGTGTGTTCACCTGTAAGTTGATGAATCCGTCTTTTCTCACACCCTTGGCACAGGCAGGCTCAGCCATGAGTGTACAGCATATCTGTCCCCAGAGAGGGAGTAGTGTCCACTCACTACCGGCTGCTGCAGTCCCACTGGCACCAACAGAGCCACGCTTGAGCAGATACGTCCTACAAGGCAGGTAATAAGATTCTTACTACACAGCTTTTACTAGCCTCCTCCACAGGCCTTCGACTGTTCACGATGACGTCATTGTATTTTACTGAACCGTATACACGTTATCCTGACCTTAGTCAGAATCTGACTAAAGGTTAGCGCATGCACAAGCAGTCGATACCAGGCCCATCTTCAGTGGGCGTGGGGACGAGGCTAAGCTTTTACATACAACACTCCTGTACAGTATAGAGAAAACCTTAGTTACGTACGATGTACCGTAGAGATGACATAGAGTTTACCAACTACAGCGTCAGGAGTACATGAAGTACTCACTTCATGTACAGTCATGTACATGAACTTCATGTACTCCTGACAGCGTTTTATAGTTCGTAACACATGAAATTTTAGTTGCAGGACATTGCAGAATCTCTGCAACCGGTATATTAACTTCCTTATTAGGAAGTCTCAAGGCACTACAGTGAAGAACTAACTTGCATATTTGGCAGTTAATGCATGAACCTGTTGCAAAGATTCTGTAGAAGATATACTAACCGACAAGAGTTTGAGACGTCTTTGATTGTGAGATGAGCGTGCCCGGCAATCACAAAGCGATGTGTGGGCGCGACAGTGACTGCGTGTGGAGTATAGGGGGAGGAAGGAACGGTAGACTGGGGAGCAGGGGACCCTTCAATCTTATCCTGCATGGTTAGAAAGCAACAACATTAACTTAGATAGAGCTAAAATTCTGTTTAGGCTCACGTACATGTGCTTTGGATCTGAGCTTCTTGAACATTCTGATGGGAGTGGAGGGTTTAGAGGAGGTCTCTTCCACAGGCACTGAGCAGTACACCTCTATCTCCAGATTAAAGTCAGGCCCAACCATCTCAGGACTGAGAAAATCAGTACACAGTAATACGTCAGATATGGAAGGCATTCACAAACACGCACACAAATTCTGTTAACAATTGCCAAGAGAGGCAGTAAAGATTTTTAGCTCACAATATAATGGTGTCCCTGAACACAATGTCCATAGTAGTCCTGTCGACGTTTGCCAGTGTGGATGAGTCCATCACCTGGTTACCCATCTTGAACAGACAGAACACTCCGTAACGTGTGTCTAGTAACAGAAAGAGAGACAAAGAGAGATAAAGAAGATAGAGTGTGTACTGCTGTACACAGTAGCTACCTGCTTTGGCTTTGATATTATCAAATTCTTTCCACTCAAGAGGAATGCGAATATCTGCGTTTAAAAATATCTTTCCTTACACATACTACAAAACTCGTGGGAAATTCGTACCTGAAATGGCTATCTTTGCTTTACAGGGAGACAATTGATCACTGAGACAAGAAACAGTCACTCAATGAAACACACACACACACACAAAGGCACTCTTGTTACCTGATTCCCTTGTCAGTGTTCTCCTTCCTCTCTTGTAGCTCCCTCATGAGAGCTATGATCTTGGCATTGGAGACAAACAGTCCTTTAGAGGCTTCGATGGACTGTCGAGTGCTCTTACTCGCCTGTAATAGTTTAGCAGCCCCATCACGAATCTTGTACTCTAGCTCAATTCTTGACTGGAGGGCATTAGTGGCAGGATTAGGTCGAGGAGTCTGTAAGTGAGTAAAGCACAACACATTCTTGACATGCCACAAAAAACACTGACAGGTTTTACAAAGGACGCGAGCTATTAATGCTGTCAGACTATAGTGAAATAATGGATACTGTATTGGGTGCATGGGTTACTTTCATGAACGTCCTAGGACGTATGTACGTACAGAATAGGCTACATGTACGTATGTACGTACAGGAACAGTAGGCTACATGTACGTATGTACGTACAGGAACAGTAGGCTACATGTACGTACGTACGTATACAGTAGGAAGTCGCTTATCCTAACATGTTGGGATGTACGTACAGAGGCTGTTCAGATTACTGTACTGCCTCTGGTATTAAATACAACACGTTAACATGTTGTCAGTATAGCTAGCTGTACGTGTGTGTGAGTGTTGTAGCCAGCCATACGTACCCTGATTGGAGTGCCATACAGCTTGGCTCGCTTGGCTGGGACCGCGGGTCTGTTCTCCTTGTCACTGACAATGGTGTGCTTGCGTTTCCCAGATATGTCATCAAGGGAGGGATACAGCCTTTGATTCGTTGTAGCCATTGCTTTAGTTTGAGAACGATTGAGCGTGAAGAATTGCCGTACCGTAAAAGCTAAAATTCAAAAATTCTGTTTGTAGTGCGTTTTGATTGGACAAAAAGACTCAGCGAGCCACGCCCACTTTGCCACGTGGTTACAGTTTTATTAACCACGCCCACTCCAACCATTGCCACGTGGCCACACTGTTTACAAGCCAGCTATTTTAGTACCTTTGTGACTAGACTGTTCATGGATAAAACAAGAGGACATGGTGTTGAAGCATTGCCATTAGCTGTAGTGGACGTTGATGCTCCTTTCTGCCCCCACGGTAAGCTATCTCTAGCTCTACCGTAAACTTTCTAATTATAGCACCACTAAAATAATTATTTTTCTCGAAACAATGTACGATTTTATATGGTGGTAAATTGATGAGGGATGAGACTTTCCCTTGATAAAAACATACAAAAAAGGTCGAAGTGTCAAGAGATAGGAAACAATGTTTGATGATCTTTGCAATAAAAAAGGTGGCAAAAAAAGGAAGCGGGCGGGCCTAAGAAACAAGTAATTCAGTTTGTGTGGCCTAGCCGAGGCTGGTGCTATAATTAGAAAGTTTACGATATCTAACTTTGTAGGTCCCACCTTGCTGTTTGAAAGGTACTATGCCAGCAAAGAGCCTCGTCGATTCTTTGCCTGTTCTGTTCATCGAAATAGAAAAGGCTGTCCGTTCTTTCACTGGGCAGACGAAGCTATATCAGACGATAAGAGACAGAGGTGAGGCTTGAATTGAATCATACGATAATAGAGAATTAAGCAAGTGATCATTTTCACTAGTGCTACCTACACCTACCTCACTCACCACTCCGGTTGAATCAACTCCACTCTCTGTACTGCTTTCCTTCAGGTGGATGTCTACTTTCAGAGAGAGTCAGTGTATTGTCAATCGACCTGGACTACAATCAACTCTAGATACTGTACGATCTCTTCTCCCCGCTCAACGCTACTATTGTCACCAGTGCAGCGTCTTGTTCTCTGGGTCTGATCTCATGGTCCACTCGAGACACTCCTCAGTGAATGGAGTCGGTGACGAGAGCTTGCTTAAGCCTACCAGACTGCTCACTCCTGTAGACAATAGAAAGTCTCAAGCTGTGAGTTCGTTAGAAAGTGTACCAGTAGTTTATCGTAAACTTTCTAATTATAGCCCCAGCCTCGGTGAGGATGCCCTCTTTTTTATATACCGTTTTATATTGTTTAATTATTTTTACTGGTTTTGTGTATAGAAAGTTTACTGTAATACCAGTATATGCAGAGTAAAGTTTGGTTCACAATAATTATTATTATGACTCTGGAACTCGTAATGTCAGTTACACACGAGTAGAACATATTATTTTTTCAGCATAGCATCATTATTATTATTGTGAACCTAAGACATCTCACTTCATATGCTCCTGATATTTGAGCCCTTTCTTAACCCTTTAACGCCGGGAACCGGATATATCCGGTTCTGAGATGAGTGGGCGATCATCGCGTTATAACTTACCGTGTGTTTGAGCTAGAGCTACGACTACGGTACGAGGGGAAAGCCCTTGAAATTCTCTATTA
>VSKX01046422.1_pt1 | contig 11483 bp, 5 predicted proteins | sample 4799481 | NCBI WGS metagenome assembly VSKX01 (sample SAMN12179537, study PRJNA552185) | sponge metagenome | biome: deep-sea hydrothermal plumes; feature: spots directly above weak diffusing fluid; material: sea water; isolation source: sponge from the Swan site of a hydrothermal vent ...
AGCAAATGTATTGTCTACACAATAAGTGAGTTTAACTATCCCGTTACGATGAACGAAAAAGATCGCAACTTTTAATTGGATATATCCTTCACATTTAGCTTTTCACCCAGTGATAAATCTTTGATCTAAACACATCATTTGAAAGGCCTATCAAAGAGTTACTGAATGTATTTTTTAGTTTTGAAAATGGATGCTCCAAACTCAAGTTATATAGGCTCTCGAAGTTATGTGGGAAACAGGCCTAAATTGGAAAAAACCAAAGGCTATAGCCCACGTACGTTTTTTATCGAAAAACAGTACATTTTAGCCTGACGCAAATCCTTGATCTAAGCACATCAACTGAAAGGTCTATCAAAGAGCTAACAAGAGTACGTTTTAGTTTTGAAAACGAACACTCCAAACTCAAGTTAAGAGTATCTTAATTTAAAGTTATAGCTAGATTACTACTGCCTAATGCTCTGTAGAGTACATATGTACCTTGAGAGAGTACGCGTACCTTGAGAGAGAATATATGCTTGCTCCCAAGTTTTAGTTTTGAAAATGGATGCTCTAAACACAAGTTACAGTCTTTCAAAGTTAGCTAGATTATTGAAGCCACCATGCACTGCTATATAATGCTCTGTACAGTACCTTGAGAGAGATCGAGTGCTTGCTCCCAGAGAGTGGGGAGCACTTGAGCAGCTGTTCTTACATCACCAGCTCTCCTGACTGCCTCTGTCGTTTCTTACCGTTCCAAAGGTAACTCCTTGAAAGACAGTCAGCCAGTGGTCAGGGTCATTGAACTGAGCTAATGCTCCGTATCTACCCTAACAACAGACACAGGGACCAGTCACACACCTGGTGAACCCTCACATGATCTCTCTCGCTCTCTCTCTGTGCGACTGCTTCACACATTACCATGACAGTGGTGCATGTGTCAGGGGCATTGAGCATCCCCCTAGCCTTGCTCTCCTCCTAGTGTGTGAGTGCTGGAGAGAGGATAACTGGTGGGTGGGTGTGAGGATGTAAGGGTGGTGGTACGTTACCTTCCTGAGGAGGTGTTGGAGAGCGAAAGGGCTCTGTGAAGCTCTGTGTTAGGGCCATGTGGGAGTGGGTAAGCATCATCACAGCAAAAAACTAGATACAAACTTTTCTGAAATGGTGTTATGTTACCACAAATTTTTACCTAAAAAATTGTGAACCACTTCTTGTTTTTACTTCCTTGGTGAATGCAATGAAGTGGTACGTGGCCAACCTGTGCATGGACAACAATGTGAAGGGTTTTCTAAATTTCTGGGCCTTATCTTCTCCTTGTGAGCACTTTTGAAATCTTTGTTGAATTAGACATGTAGGTGAGAATCTAAAGTAGGTGGTGTTATAGTGTGGTACATGTACAATCCTTACTCCCAGTGCATGTCAGTACATGGTCAGTCAGTTCCTCTCTTACAGCCGGCCCACTGACGCTGCAATGTGCCCTGATCGACCTTATGAACCCAGTTAATGGAGGGGTACGTCGCTTACAGTGGATCACCGTCCAACAGAGCAGTGGGAGCTACAGCCACTTACACCTGTACCAGTAGCTACACTCTCAGTGGAACTTTAACCAGGATATCATTATGTGAGAGTGGTGGAGAGTGGAGTGGGTCAGCTCCAACTTGTCAAGGTTTGTAGTGTTTAGTATTGAAGTGACCGGCTATACAGTATGTTCTATTTGTCCGTAACTGATGCTACTCACCCGACATTATTATAAGCTCTAGCGTCATAGTCAACTTAGCCTCTGTTGGTAAATAATCGCTCTCCTAAGTAAAGTAATTAAATTAAGTTGCATGCTGCAACCAAATATCCTCTCCAGTCTACCCTCGATCTGCTTAGTGCTCACTTGTTTTTACATGCAGGTCAGTTCCTCAGGCTATCCCTCTCTCTGACCATGCAGGGTCAAAGTTTAACCCCCACATACGAGACAGTCCCTATAACCCCTGTCAATTACGAGGACATCAAAGCTGAGTATTAGGCTCAGATAAATTATTATGCTTTTTTTTTTTTACCTATTTGTCATTTTTCCTGTGCTCAAAAGTTAGCCTATTTTTATTTCCCCAATGTACCTATTAATTGTTTTCTGCTGTCACTACTTGCTCAAAGCCACCAGTCACTGAAAATGCTCAGCAACTTCACACTTAGTTCAATATTGTTTTTGGTGATGTTATGTATAAATTGATCAGAATATAATTATGATGATAATTATAGATATATAATAGTTGTGTTAGATTGCTGGATCATAGACCTGACGAGGAGTGCCGTAGGCTGTCATACCAGCACTGGAGGCTCCCTTGTTGGACCCATACTGTAGACTGATCACTTTGTGGCCTTCCTCTTGCACATCCAGAGAAAAGTCACGTTCATTTGCCTCTGACTCCTTGGGACCAAGAGTAGGACCTTCAAAGTTGTTTTTCTGAGCTGTACGTCCTAGAGCTATGATTCCAGATAATACCTGTGTGTGTGTGTGTGTGTGTGAAATGTGAGTGTGTGTGAAATGTGAGTGTGTGTGAAGTGTGAGGGCCGGTGTGCATGTGTGTCAATGTCTGAAGAGTTTAAGTGCTGTGTTATTGACTATATAGGAGTTGAGATCGAGCCATTCTGTGGGCATCGTAATATAAAATAAAAGGGGGAGGCTAGTGATCAATGCATGTAGTGTTAACGTTGATGTAGTGCATAATTGTGTCATTGATCGAGTTGTGAGGGTGCAGGTGTTCTTAAACTGTGTGTGGTCAATGGTACATGTAAACTGCATGCATTTCACACCAATGAGTCGTTTTTTTGTTATGGTTGCAAATCTAATTGTGGTTTGTGCTAATTGATCACTTAAATGCAAAGTAGATGGTGATGTTGGCAGCTGGACAGGAATGGGGTTAAGCAGGCTAGCTACCCACGCTAACTATCCATGGGTGTAAGAACAAGGATGGCCACAGGGACCCCTCCCTCGTTTTTGAAATTCTAGGGTGCCCCCGGCCCCCCTCACATGCATGCACTACAAAAGCATCTTCCTACACCACTACTATTATTATCTCACCATATTTTTGTCAGTCTCTTCGTACAAATCTAGAGTAGTAAAGAGATCATCTTGCTTCATTCCATACTCACGACAGCCGTCTAGAAACTTCTGAATTGCCTCAAGCTGCAAGAGAGCAGTATGATATTCAGTGCATTACAACCGTAGCTACGTATATAGACAGACACTCACCCCTTTGAACTTTCCAAATGTCGCTTTCTCAAACTTGGCTGACACTAGTTCAGGCTGTAACTTGTTGAGCAATTTGCAAAGATAAGAGCCGTCTCTGAGGAAAGAGAAGAACTCTCCTTCAATAGGCTCTCCAGTGACTGCCTCCATCCAAAACTTGGCTTTGGCTTCATCACTCTTCGCACTGTCATACTTTGCATCTTGCTGCAGAGGATACAAACAAAACAGTAACCAAGTTAGATACTGACTGTGGCTATGTCATGTTAAGTTTTCTGTGTTTCTCAGTCAACTCAGAGGGTTGTGTCGCTCTAGTAGCAGCTCTGTCTACATAATTATAGCCACAGACATGAATGTTGCATAAAGCTGGTTTCTCACCTTCATAACTTGGTCAGCATTGATGCCTGACTTGGATGCTCTGGTTTCAATGGATGCCTCTTCGTTGTTCATCTTGTACTGATTGATATACTGCACTGAGATCTAGATGCTGGATTCTGCTGGCACTTACACTACTGAGCTGAGAGAGAGTTCTGTGGTTTCTGACCAATTAATGGCCTTGGCACATTCCACACATAGTTAGCTAACCATAAGTTTAAACACTACCTAACTTGGTCAATAAGCTCTGCTCTCAGACGACCTCAAAACCTATGTTTGCCAATGTTCAACATCCTTTATTAAATCACAAATAGCTCAGGAATTGATGTAAAGACAGTTGATGTAAAGACAGTTAAAAAGGAACATGTAAAGTGTTATAAGCAACGATCAAAATTATGCATAAAAAAACATCGACTAACTATTTTCTCTCTCAGTTATTCTAAACACTGGACTCATGCCTAACACACAATTGTATTGATTTGACTTGTACACTAATACATAGCGTCCAGGAGTGGCAGGCACTTGTCCAGCAGTCAGCGTCTTGTGGTAGACTTTGTCCTCTCCCTCCCCTCCTTTCGCTGGCGAGTAGGTGTAGTAGATATAATCACGCTCGACGCTGGAGAAGTCACACGGATACAGTCCAATCCAGTCAAATATCGACACTTGCGTACGTGCCATTACATCGAAGGATACCTCCGCTTCACAACCGACCACCCATTCGTTTAGACGGAAAATAACGAGTGGAACGATACAGGAGATGTCCACGGACAGCACCAGTCCACCGCTGACTGCTTTGTGATCGCTAATGCGAGGTTGTGTGTGCATTCCATAATATTTCGAATGAATGACGGCTCGAGGTTCAGAGTCTGTTATTTGAGGTAGCCTTCGATCGTGCGGTCGCCAGAGGATGCGGTCTGTCCATGCTGGGGCACGCCCCTTTCCTCCGTCATCATAGCGATCTGTCCCAGGTTCGTATTTGTAGGAGGGCTGGAAATCAAAGGGCATCTCCATGAAACTGTACAGATTAGAAGCGCTCTTGTTGCCTTTCTGTTGCTCAAGAATGAGTTGATCGTACTGCACGAGACCTTGGTAGCCATGGTGAGTGAGAGTTGTGACTACCTCGTGGAACTCGTGACCATCTAGTCGAAAGTTCAGATCACCAAACAGAATCACAAGATCATGTTCCAGTAGCTTCGAGGGTTGAGAATAAGAGAAAACCTGTTTCTCCAGTATATCTCGTAGTTCAGTAGCTCTTCGATCGTTATTCTCCGGATGAGGAATAAGATGACAATTAGTGAAACACACGCTCAGGTCTCCAAGGGAAAAACGAATACTCGATGCTCCCTTGTTTCCAAAAATGCCGTTAAGACCTGTTTTGTACGTTGACGTTTCTAAATTTCGAATATAACAGAGTAGCGGTCGTTTTATAAACACCATTGTTAAGATACCTAGTAATCGAGAGGAGCTGAGTCGAGCAAAACCTTTTAGAGCGAGGAAATCGCTGAATAAGTCGACTAGAGGGTCGCGGCCAATGAGGGGGAGGTTGGTTGTCATGGCATCCTGTACGCTCTGATAAGCTTCCTGTAGACCCACAACTATGATGTCGGTGTTGTTAAACAAACCCTCTAGCATGAGACTCTCTTGGGGAAGAAACAGGCTCTCAATGTCGGCAGGGGATGGGGTGGTGGACGCAATGTTCCATGTTAGCACATGTACTGTAAAGTCACTGTAATTGATTCTAGGGGAGCACTCAATTTTTGGTCGATCTTGACTAATTTTCTTCTTGGAGAGTTGGTCAGAGTCATTATTGAGAGTTTGATCAGCCGTGGAGGAGAGTTGTACACTTACAGGAGTATCAGTAAAAGTATCACAAGGTGAGTAGGAGTCAACATCAATGGATGCCATAGTAATTTGTATGTTTTAATATTACTTGATAACTACTTAACCTTTGACCTCTACACACGTTTATTTAGAAGATAGCTTTTATGTCCGTTATTGAGAGTAAACAGTGAGGATTGCGGCGAGCGTCCGTTATATTAGAGGTTTTCTTGGCTGCTCGTGTGTTGAAATGAATATTCTTGAGCTACCTGCTGAGATACTGTCTGCCATTCTCTCTTGGGTGCCGTGCCATGATCTGGTGCTCCACGTGCCGCTAGTGTGCAGGTATTTCAGGGACCTTCTTCTCTCAGACTGGTATTGGCGTGGGCGGTATGTAGGGCTGTGTGGAGCACAACCACTGGAGGTCTACAGTCGTCTAGTTCGTCAGCAATGGCAGGAAGCCTGTCTGAGATATGAGGATGCATCTGCAGAACAAAAGACGACCACACTTAGCTGTGAGTTTATGGCGTTAGCGTAAAACCTCTAAATTAATAGCGCGACTGTCCAAATATGCGACATTTCCCATAACTATTAAGCACATGTGTTTGTACATAATGGAGCATTTAATACGGTAGTTTGTGTGTCTACTCTCGTTGTCACCTGGCCCTCTCGGTATCTCTTTTGACAGTGAAGACATGCAATGTGTTCTTTTGTTGTTTTGGTTATCACCTCCTTCTTGCCCTACCCCCTCAGCTCCTATTGGCTGTGTGGACTGTGTTCACATCCTCCACCCCACCATGCACGGTATGGGGGGTGTGATAGCGGCCGGGTCACGTGACTCACTGGTCTATATCTGGCGACATCGCAGTGATGTTAGCTCTCGAAGCATGCGCTCCTTCACCACTCAGACACTCTCTGGACACAAGGTGTGGTGTGTGTGTGTCGACGGGAATAATGCCTGGACTGGACTCGTGTCACAACCGAAGCAATGAATATGATCGATGACGTAGTCAATATTGCAATCTATTTGGAGTCACACCATTGATTTCTGCCAGCTGACACGAGTCCAGTGCAGGCGTGATTTTTCCGATCTGTCTCCCTCATACCCAGATGTTGAGTATTCCCAACTAAAAGTCTATTCGCGTTCACCTGGTCCTCAGTTTTTGCATATAATATTTTGGTCATACTTTGATGAATTTGAATATTTCAAGTATCATTCTGTTTCTGATTTTAAACGCCGCTTCTAACTATCGCTTCAAAAATTGGATTAGCCAGTCAAAATATCATTATGTTTAATCACTGATTCAGTGAATAATAATATAATGTACATTTTACTTCCGGGGACGAGGTGAACGCGAATAGATTTAGGTTATGTGTGTGTGTTACGAGGTATTGTTACAGGGGTGGGTGTGGTGTATGGCCTCAGAGCCAGGAAGAGAGGGGGCTCTACTCTGCTCAGGATCCTGGGACCATGATATACTAGTCTGGGATGTTGCAGTGGGCAAGAATATAGCCTCCATTAAGTAAGAAGTGCACATGTATTGACGAATCTCTGTTAGCGTCAGTTAATTATTTGTCAGGCCGTGTTTTCTCTATTGTAACGCTAAGTCATAGCTCACACACAGTTCACGAATTTTCGATATCTTACACTCAGTTTGCTGTTCTGATTAATTAAATAGACTTTCCAGTCAAAGTTAGCTTTCTCTGCCTATCTGAAAATCTACTATGTTCCAGTTTACTTCCGGTGGTCAATTGAAAACAAAGTGGGATTACAGTAGATACCTCGATCTCTGTAGGAAGGAACACAAGGCGGCAGTGCTGTCGCTGGTGATGCCACAACCTAATCTGTTGGTGAGCAGCTGCTTTGATAAATGTGTGCGAGAGATTGACTTGAGACAGCCGATCTCAGCTCAGCTCTGTCACAGTGAACACTCACGATCTGTCCTTGCTGTGGACGCCAATGAAAGGTGTGTTGTATAATTATAGCATGCAGTGTGTACTAGTTTGTTTCCTCTACTCTTGTGGTGTAGGTCGTAATTTTCGAATGCTTATTGTAAAATATTTGCAAACCATAGTAATTGGCAATGTGAATGCTCGATTTGTACTGTATTAATACCTGTGCAATTTTGCGACTTAAAATTTTCACCACAAAATATAGTTGTATTTCTACAATGCCATTCTATATCTGTGTGTTATCATATCATTTTCTCTCTCCCTCTCTGTAGGTATATATACTCTGGCAGTGAGGACAAGACGGTGTGTGTGTGGGACCGCAGGGCTCATAAACTACTGCAGAGGATCTCAGTACGTTCTTTCATTGTAACATAGTGTAAACATCATGTGACCTTTGTTCTGTAGTTGAAGAAACTTGTTCCCTCGCTGTGTTTGAACTCTGACCTCCTCACTGTCGTCAGTGGACAGGTGGTGAAAATCTATGATGCTAAGAATGGGACTCTGGACTTAGTCAGTGTAAGTCACTGCGCATGTTGTATGTCACTGAACTTAGTCGTATGCACAATGAAATAACGGAACACAACACACTATAAAACGTGTACGTATACGTTGTATATATACAACAGTGCAGATACTACGTAGCAATGTATCTGTGAGAGAGATGAATTAATATTTCAAGTATCATTCTTAAACGCCGCTTCTAAATATCGCTTCAAAAGTAGGAATAGCCACTCAAAAGATCAATATGTTGTGTACATTTTACGGGGTCCCAGGTGAACGCGAATAGACTTTAAAACGTATACAGTGGAACCTCCGAGTAAAGGACACTTTGGAATCAGGACATTAGAGAGGTTGTCCTTATTCGGAGTTACTACAATTCACTTTTCACATAAGAAATTGAATTTTGGTGACTAAATATACTGTCCCCTGTCGTGAGGTATTTAATATTCAGCGTCCCTTGGTGAGAAAGTCTTTTAAAAGAGGTTCCACTGTATTAATATGTTTTTTTTGTTTTTCTGTCTTGTAGTCATTTTCTCCCCAGCATGACCTTGCGTTGACGTTTGTGAGACACAGTCTGGGTACAGTGGCTACAGCTTCCAAGGACGGGACAGTGAAGCTCCACAGCATGACTGAGTGCCATAGAACTGTGAACACTCTCGTTAATCATCGTAGTGATGTGACTTGTCTGGACTTTAGCAAGAGAACACTAGCCATAGCTTCAGCAGACACCACAGTGTCATTGTGCACTCCAATATTTGTGTGATTTGCATATATTTGTTTGTCGACCATTACCAGTTATGTGTTGTTTAACCTTTGACCTCAAAGTAAGCACATGATCTAGATCATTATTATAATAGATCAAACAAGCAATATGTCGCTGTTTGCAGAAGCCACGAAGAAGGCAGCCAGTGCTCGCTTCAAGCAGCCTCAGTTAGACTCGGAGGGACAGCAAATAGAGGTATAATGCAAACCAGTACAGTGTAATTACACTCCAAACATCAGCGGTCACAGTCAGTGATGGTTAAGTCAGCAGCAACCAAACCCTTGACTATAAAGCTGCTTTAGGCAGATTGACTACTAACCCAACCCTAACCCTGACCATAAGCTGCTTATATGCAGGGTCAGAGGAGGTACAACACGAGTACCTCAATTAGCAATTAGCGAGGTGATTATACGCAGCTCTGACATAGCTACACTGGCTGCACGTGACCGGAATGCCTCACTAATTGCTAATTGAGGTACTCGTTTCGTACCTCCTCTGATGCAGGGTTATGGTCAAACCTGGTGCAAACATAATGCCACGCCCCCCTCCCTCTATATCTATAGTATGATGTCCGTGAAGACGAAGAACAAGATGTCAAGTTGCAGGAGAGCATAAACCTCTTGTTGGCAGCTGGATATTTCCGTGCTCGTATCAAGGGACTCTCACCGTTCGACAAGATAGTCGGTGGTATGACGTGGTGTATACAAGGAAGCAACTTTGATGTTGACGTTGACCTTCTCTTCCAAGAGAACTCCACCATCGGGCAGAAGATGTGAGTGACAACGTTTGAGTAATGAGTAATTGTACGGAAAATGCACAATTTTGAACCGTATGTTTCAGTGTTTTCCTTATCATTATCCAGAACATTTTACTTGAATTTAAATCCCTGCAGATTGCTACGTACTGTAGTAGTAAGATTTTCCTTGGTAAAGTCATAATTAAGTAAAACTTTTACTTTATGAGGAGAAAGTTTGGCTCGAGTAGTTTGTCAGTAACCTACCCCTCCCCTCTCCTAGTGCTCTGACAGAGAAGATAGTGGCCGTGTTGCCTCGTATGAAGTGCCCTCATCGACTGGAGCCTCATCAAATACAGGGACTGGACTTCATCTCTATCTATCCTGTCATCCAGTGGCTGGTGAAGCTTGCCATAGCAACACGAGAGGAGACGGGGGATTATGTGAGAGCCTACTCTGTCTCTCAGTTTGCCAAGGACCACAGGACACCAGAGGTGAGTTACCTTGCCATCTATCGCAGCTTTGGTGCATCTGCAAGAGTGCAATGATCAATAAACATAGCATATATTTCAGTTTTGTAGCTTTATTTCAGCACTCAAAAGCTCAAGATGTGCTTTGTAGAGTACTACTATAACGTGAACTATAGTGCAAGAATTAAGCATTGTCCAAACAAATGAAGAGGCAAACTTGTGTAAAAGTGGAGCCTAGTTTGGTGTTATAAGAAATATCAGAGATGTTTTTTTCTCTCATCAGGATGCTGACTTTGAGTTGCGTAAAGATTGTGCTGTTACCTCTTTGAGTGATGTAAAGGTGGGTGTGATTTCTATCAGACGATGTCAGTGCATCTGAGCAGCACACTTTGTATTGATTATTAATTTTGACAAACTATTGTACAAGTGTGTTTCATCATTAATTTTGAGTTTTGTTAGATTATGAACTCATACATGCATGCATTGTAAGACTGAGCACTCTATTGAGGGGGGCATAACTTGAGTTAGGAGTGCCTGATTTCACAAATAGCGCACGGTTGTGACCTCCACTGAGTTGTTGTATAGTCTTATGTCGTTAGTTATGTTGTTGTATAGTGTTATGAACACGTCCTCCTTTGTCCTGTAGAGTGTGTACAAGCCACAGCGTCGTTATCGTAAGCCAGGGACAGTGGACCACGATGAGGAGATGATGGTACACACCACACTACTGGAGTACGGCCGGTGAGACTTGCAATGCAGTTGCTGACACTACCAGGGTTCTATCTAGGATTTTAGTGTAGGGGGGAAAGCGTTAGTGAGAATGAAACCTGAGAAGATACCTACATGTAAAGTCAATAGGAATACTGTACATACGTACAATTTAAGGGAAGGGGAAGCTTGAAGGCTTGCGAGGAAAGCTTCTCCCAATCTTCAAGCTTCAGCTTGAAGGCTTGGGAGGAAAGCTTCTCAAGCTTCACTCCCTCTAGATAGAACCCTAGCTATCCACTTCACTCTCATACAACACACACACAGTCGCTATGGAGTAGGCAGAGTCATAAAATCAACCAAGGTACAGTGTACTAACTTAGTGATACTAACTTAGTGAGAAACTTCAACCAATACTCAGGATGATTCCAAGGAGTCTAAGAAGCGAGCACTGTCCAACAAGTTAGGGGGCGTGACAGGTGAGAGGGAGGAGGGGGACGGTCAGGCAGCAGAGGAGAAGAGGATCAAAGCACTCATGAAGAACATGGAGCAGACGGAGGGCAGTCTGTTCCTGTCCAAGGCTGCCGTGGGCTCTATTGTGGGACTACAGTCAGCAGAGATACAGCAGATGGTATCAGAGTATGAGGAGAAGAGGGCGGGGCTTGAGGCGGGAAAACGACCGGACAAGGTGGCAGGGGCACAATCACATGCTCGAATGGTGGCCGCCCTCGAGAAGCAGATAGCTTTACAGCAGAAGCGTTGTGAGGAGGTAAGCTTTTACTGAAAGTGTGTGTACATGGGTCAATTTGGTAGATCTCTTGAAAGGCTTTATAAGTTGAGTTTAGAAGGTTCATTTTCAAAATTAAAACATTCGTTGATAGGCCTTTCAAACTATGTGTTTAGATTTAGCATTTTTTTCTGGTCCAATTATATAAAAAAAAACGTCGACTATCA
>VSKX01095062.1_pt1 | contig 11483 bp, 7 predicted proteins | sample 4799481 | NCBI WGS metagenome assembly VSKX01 (sample SAMN12179537, study PRJNA552185) | sponge metagenome | biome: deep-sea hydrothermal plumes; feature: spots directly above weak diffusing fluid; material: sea water; isolation source: sponge from the Swan site of a hydrothermal vent ...
CTTTTAGCCACATTATCTTGGATTTCAACTCACGGATTAGCAAACTGAAGCTTCTTTCTCGAGTTATGGCTAGTTTTACTTACAGTGAAGGCTGTTGCAGTCTGTTCAGAATGGTTCGTACTATTATCTGTTTGCACAAAGTGTCTATTCAACTTATGAGTTAACCTCCCAGTAAAGCGCTACTTATTTGTTAGCTACAAGAGTCAAGAGTCAGAAAACAGCTACTTAACATTTACTGCCAAGAAGCTGCCGCCATTGTGAACACTGATCTCTTTGCAAGTTCTTTTTGTGCATGAGTATAGTCAACTCCATGAGAAGCCTGTGATGTACAATTATATTCTGTCATGTTTGCTTTTACAACTTCTTACTGACTGTGCTGTGAATATTTGTGACTTTGCTGCCAGAATCTCACTTACCACTTCTACCATAATCTCATCGTTATGTGTCATTCCTGCCTATTAAATAAGGCTAAACTCTTATAATCACCTCTTTCAAAGCACTGTGAGCGAAGCAACATCTGCTCGAGGCATTTTGCACAGTGTGCTTGTCGACTCGTTCAATAAGGTACCATAAATAAAAAGCTTATTTCCGTCCTGGGATTTTCAGGTAAGCGTCTATTCAAGACTGGCATTTATTCGAGACAAGCTTTGCACACTGGGACAATCTGTGCCTCAACTCCTTACTGCTAATGTGCTTGTAGTTCGCTGAGTACTGCACAAGGCTTTCTGGAGCAGATCCAGCTACTGCTAGCTACTATAATAATATATTTATATAGAACGACTAGACTCGAATGGCCTGAGGACGAGGCTAGTTGTATCACTTATATAGACCATTTGTATACGATCTCACTCACATGTGATGAGAAGGTGTTGAGAGACACACAGGTAACAACTACTGATCCGACTCTTGTGGATATTCTTCATACTCAGAATTTCTTTCTTTACCTGTGACAGTAAATGTAATTACATCTACAAAGCTGTACTGTCAGAGATGTGGAAAGATTTTTGAGAGGGGGAGGGGTAGTATAGTTGTGTCTGATTATAACATCATAGCTATAGTCTAAGACTAATCTTAAAAAGGGCTCTAGCCCCTGGAGCCACCCCACATCCTACACCACTGACTGTGTATGGAATTATGTTACTCGTATAATGACATCGCACTACTTCGCACTACTATAACAAATTCGTACGTACAAAAGATGATTTTGATGGGATATGACCATTCTTTCTCGCAAAAATCTTACTACAAATACAACCATAACTCACCGAGAGATCAACAATCTTTATACCTCCACTCAAAAGGGCTATGATGAGTAGATACTCATCCACCACTACACTAGTAACAGGCTCTCCTACATTAAACTTGGTCACCAGTTTCCGTTTCTGTAAGAATAGGAGATATTTTAATTTACTTTACGGGCATGCAATGATGATGTTGTTCAAGCATGGTCAATGATAGACAGTATTAATTATCACAGTTTGGACACTAAATCAGAGAAATAAACTTTGAAAGAATATGACATGCTGCTGTAGGACGACATTACTCCAATTATCACAACATATAAACATAAACTGGTAGCTAACAGAAGAGCTTTACTTGGAAATTGTACACGTAGACCATCTTGTCAGCAGAGCCCGTTATCACAAAAATGACACCATCTCGTTCATAAACCTGGAAGAAAACATATCAGACGTGTTAAAACTTTCAATGTACTAGAGCTATGCCACATAAGTACTAGACATAAAAATGTGTATCCATCCTAAGTAAGGCAGATGTGAGGATAAACTCAAAATCTTCATGTACATACATGTATCTGTGCAGATGTGTGTGTTGGACGGACGGACCGCTGTGATGTACAATGTACGTATGTACACTCACTGTTAGAGAGTTGATGGCCTTGTCATGATGTGAGGGCAGCTCAAGAATCAGCTTTCCACTGCACGCCTCGTGAACATGCAGCGAATGATCAGCAGATGCAGAGAAAACAAACTCTCCATACACCTTTAGAGAAGATAATCAGTCAAGCAATGACAGGTATTAAGAATCCCAAATATACATGTAGTCTGCAAATGGATACTTTCCTCGATCAACACTTATCTCTTTGAAACATAATTATACTATTTCAGGAGGCCAGTTATGTAACCTACACCCTTGAACACCTGGCCGATTAGCCTACTGTGCAGGTAAATTTCAAGGGTTCAAGAAATTGATGCTGATGGCATTAATTTCCGAGGGCTAAAACACACATGCATGACACTGGGTTCGTGCTGCTCAATGACCCATGAAAACCACAAATTATAACGCCCTGAAATTTTACCTATATCTAACCCACAACACTAAATATTGGTGAAACCATTATGATACAGCCAGAGTACAGCTAGCTAGCTAGCTAGCTCAGTAAGTAGCAATTGGAGCATCTGCCCACGAATGATCAGTATGGAAAACAGTAGAAACGTTAGCAGCAACTTTGAGACCCTAGTTAGGACTGGCCAATTTTAACACATTAATTAAGTACTTTTTTGGCAATAAAATTAATGTGCAAATTTTGATAAAAACCATGGACTCCAAGTTGGTGAAATTGTCAAAAGCAGCTATTAATATTTTTTTTTTAACTAAACACATCATCTTACTGAGTTATTTCTGGGCAAATCACAACATTTTTGAATTTGAAGAAATAAAACTCGAGTTATATCCATTTAAAAACACACAGTACGGTACATGTATTGGTGATCGAGTCACCAAATGAGGTATACCTACTTTATACACAATCTCTTATATATAATACATTATGAAGTAGCCTCAATCCCAGGCCGCAGTGAAAAGCGGCCTGGTATACACTGTTTGCGTATGTGTCAATCAGTACCCCCAAGATTCTTGGGGGTCGAGATACTCTAGTATTTATTTTTGTAAAACATGATCGTGTTATTTGTTTAGATAGTGATTGATCTAGTTCTGTTGTGATGGCTTCTAACTTTGATTCTGCTCTTGTTCACACTCTCTCCTGTGTTGGAAAGCCAGGTCTAGTCTTGAACAAGTAGCTGGAGGCGTTGAAGTGTCTGTACGCTAGGAAAGACGTGTTTTCTGTGGGTACCGACTGGCTATAGCAAGTCCATCTGCTTTCAGACTCCTTTTCTTGATTGGAAAGCTTGATAGGACGACCATGCAGTGCACGTACCGCTCTCTAAAAGAAGTGTTGGTGCTGGTGATCAAACTAAGTGGGTTTCTGTACACTTGCTCCGTTTCAAATCAAGATAAACTACCAAGAAGGCCTCACTCTCATGGAGAAACAGAACAGGCCCAGGCATGAAAGCCTCTACCTTCTTCATGCACAAAAGACAGAGAGTTTACTAACAATTTTACTATTGATTCTGCGCATGCGCAAACAGTCAATACCAGGCCCTCTTCTTAGGGGCTTAGAATCGAGGCTAATTATACATACTGTTAGTATCAGTACCCACATTACACGAACCTTCATACACAGGACAGCCTGAGTGTGAGGAGAGAAGGACACACTCTCACTCTCACTACATTCACCACGCACAGACTCCACCACATTGTTATCACAAGAGCTTGCTTGCTCCAGACACTCAGGCCGAGGAGAAAATGCTGGAACAGAAGACGTCGGGCTCTTAATACGCTCTTCTGTGTTGAGCACTCCGGTTGTACTCGGAGAATCTATCGATCGCGGGCTAGTTACACTTTGATTTGAAGAATTACCACTGGCAGTAGTAAGTGTAGCATTCAGGCTACCCAAGGTATCATTAGCGATTACTGGATCATTTCTTTGTTCTGTTACATGTAGTTCTTCTGAGGGCATCTTCTGACCTTTGCTAATTTTAGGCTCACTTGAAGCTTGTGGGTTCAGTTGTTTTGTGGTTGTTGTGAAACTGGGCACATATAAGTCCGGTGACAAGAGAAGGTCCTGTTTTTGTTTCAAAACATTCTTGAAACTCTCAACTAGCTGCAATTGAAATGGGGAAGATAAAAAGTTGTCTGAGAATAAAACTGTACTCACACAATTAACGTACTACACAACTATTTAGAAAATACAGTACATATACACGTACACTTACCTACACACACACATGCATGTACAAGGGTTTTCTAACATTTTAGAGACAGAAGGTCTCTAAGTTACCTGTGCATAAGATTTTGTAAGGGAAAGCCCAGTTGTTATTATGTGACCTTATAGCTTGATTTTGAGGGTAAAGCTCTCCCCCCCCCCCCTCACTTAGATGAAACCCTACTGTGTATATACGTACCAAAAACACAGGCTATGAATCTTTAGCTATTTTGCAATGTGAGGTGTAGAAATGTTTTGGGTTAAAAGAAGCAAAGCTCACAGTCTCTTCCTGTTTGGTTAATTTCTCTTTGCGCTTCTCTGTTTTATTCATTAGCTTCATTTGATCAGCCAGGAGCTTCTTACTCTGAAGTAATTTTGCCTGAGCTGTGGCAAGCTTGTGTACCTAGATAGGGATCAAAATAAAATCTTTAGACTGTGTTAGCATTACGCAGCAATTCTTACTAGAGCTTCGACTGCTTTTGCATCTGACTTTTCTTGCATCTGTAGATATCCAAACTTTGTGGACTGTTCATTTTGAGAGGATAACACTTCAGCTTTAGATTTTCGCAAGGTAATCAAATTATTTTGCTGCATAAAAAACATTTTATTCACAAATTACACTACAGTGCCATAAAGCATGTATACATGAGCGGGATGCATGGATGCAAAAATACTGAATATTTCTTTATGTAAATTGAAAATGAAGAACGTACAATTTTCTTCTCTTGCTGATTGAGTGCCTCCACTGAGCTGTGTAGACTGAGGTCAGCAACCGTAGGAGTGGGATTCTTGTTGGCCAACTTGGTTTTCTTAGTGCTCGAGACACCAGCTCTGTCTTTCAACTTTCTCTTTTTTTTTATAGGTTTGTTCTGGGCCAAATGCTCACTGGCACCATTGTTGCTGCTAGATTCCACCTCACTTTTTGAACATTTACGTTTTCTCTTTTTTTTGATCTTAGAGATTTTGCTGTCTTCATTTATCGAGTCAGTAGTAGCTTCACATTTAACACGGTTGGTTGAAGAGCCAGAAGATGTGGAAATCGAAGGCTTTGAAAGAGAAAGTCCAGACGGCACAGTTGGGAAAAGAAATGTTTCGGAGGATGCTGAAGAGGAGAGCGAAGATGCTGAAGATAGGGAAAGAGATGTTCCAGAGGACATGAGCGAGGGGAGAGAGGATTCAGAAGATACGGTCGGGGTAAGAGGAACACTGGATAAATAAGCATAACTGTATGGATGTAGTCCTATGGATACTGATAAAAAAAGTGCTCAACATGTACACGTATTTTTGTGCATACACAACATAATCATGGAAATTATCACCAAGTCAACAACAGTGTATGTTTGTACACATAAACACGCACACACAAATACACACTTACTCAAAATCTTGTGGCTCAGACTTTATGCAGGCTAGAGTCAAATCATGATTTGGCTGCATAAAAGAACCAAGCTTAATTATGACGATAGTCCTTTAATTGTTCGGTATCGTAAGTTATCGTAGGAAGCGCTCGATTAGACTCAGGTTCTAATCTAGCGTTTCCGGACGGTAGCTATAGGTTTATCGGCATAATTATTGTGAACCAGTAAAAATATGTGTATACCTTGTCTTGGAAAACCCCCACAGAGACTACGCTACCTTGCGAGTGGTCAGATCTGCACAGACGGAAACAATGTCACACACAACATGCAGTGTACCCTGTACTTACGGTATGTATAGTCATCACCACATAACAAGCAATATTCGTTGGGGTACATTTCCCAATATGAAGGGTGCCAAACGAAAATTTAACCCGTAAATATCTGGACATTTAAAAAGTTGTCGCAGACAGTAAACCACTACCATGTGACGTACTTAGGCCACAAAATGAAAATAAGACATCGAAAATATCGAAAAGTTAACCCAGCGCACATTTCCCATATACAAATACGGTAGTACAAAGCATGTATCTATCTGCTACTGTATCAACTTACACCCACTCTGATGAAGGCTCAGACTTCACTCTCACGCTTACAGCTTCAAGGGATGGCTGAGATTGATCAATATGAGTACACACTGTGAATGCAATGAGCCACACTCACCTTCATTGTGGGGCTGGTATCCATTGATGAATCCATTGTAGACACACACGAACCTCTAACAGAGACACAATTATCTTTTGATGAGAGATCGGATGTATTTGCACTTTCATCAGTTGAGGGACGGTCCAATCCAGAAAGCTGCTTCAGAACATCAGGCTGTAACAGAGAGAGGGTGACCTTACTATTACTGAGGGTTAGATTAGAAGTCACCGATGTCGAGGTCGCTGCATATTCTGACGAGGGATCAGTTGTGTTCGAGTTGAGAGCATCAGGAGTGGCCGATTCACTTCTATTAGAAGCAGAAGAGAGATGGCCAAATCCAGAGAGGTGCTTCAAAACATCAGGATCTAACAACAAGAGGGAGGCCTTATTTCTTAGGGTTGGATTAGAAGGTGACAGTGGTATCGAATTTTTCGATGGGAGATTAGTTGTATTGGAGCTGAGAGGTACAGGAGCGACCGATTCACATCCATCTGTAGTCGGCGAGAGATGGCCAAATCCAGATAGGTGCTTAAGAACATCAGGCTGTAACAAAGAGAGAGTGGCCATATTGCTAAAGGCTGCATTAGAAGTATGCGTAGCTGGTAATGGCATTGAATTAGACGATGACGAGGTAATCACATCAACAACCAATTGAGATAGCACGTGTTCTTTTGCATATTCGAGAGAGTCCATTTCTATTAGAGGGATATCGGGAATACGTTTGCGTTGTCGCTTTCTATTTACTCTTTTTGGCTTCTGATCTTTTTTGGAAGTCTGCTTTTTGGGTACTGGTACTTTGAGGAGTTTCTTCTCCTTTTTACTTGGGAATGTTACTGGCACATTTCTCTGGATTTCAAATTTCCTTGGAGGTTTAAGTATATATTGTTTCACAGAATTATCGGCACCTGATCGTGTCTGGTTCGAACTGGCTGATTCTTTGATACTACATTTATCCAATTCAGGTGTTATGGAACTCACATTGCTGATAGATTCCTCGACATGATTCGTGACAGTAGGGAGAGTACTGTCAGACACAGGACTAGAAATAGCAGAAATACCAGATAGGTTAAGGATCGATTCGTCAAAGTTCTCTTTGCTGCACGACTCGGTGTCCAACAGCTTAGAAGTATCGGCAACAATACCCACAGAAGGTAGAGATTCTTGAGGGGATAGTTCATCAAAGTATTGTGCATAATCGGGCGTTCTTTTTATTGAATCAGTCGGAGATATAATTTGTTTATTTGACTCGTTTTCCGGGTCCCAAGTGTCAGTAACGACGTACAAAGCATCGCTAAAGTCCCCCGAGCTTATAGATGAAGTTTCTATTGTGCTCACATTGCTAGACACACGAAAATCTCTGAACTTTTTTTCTTTACAAGGTGGTGAATTATTACAACTTGATCGCTCGGAATCTCGATGATTTTGACGCAGTGGTGGGACAAATTGAGTATTTCTATCACATCTAGATTTTTTGTGTCTTCTATGATCACTGGATTTGCCCGAGGCACTATTGGATGATGCAAAAGATTCTAGAGAGTTTGAATTCTTGGGCAATAAAGAATCATCATGACTGTGGAGCAGTTTGTTATTAGAAAGAGAAGAAAACCTGTCCCCTACTTCTGACGTACACGGACTGGCAGTGAAATCAATCGAAGTTTTTTCAGTATCGAATGGAGAGTGTGACCATCGGATAGCTACATTAGAACGAGAATAGGACGGAGTATCAGATGAATGAGTATTCCTTTTTCTCCTTTTTTCCGATCGTCTTGATGGTACAGGGGAATGTGATTTACCTCTGTACTCCACCAGTCTATTGAATACTGGAGGAGACACAGGGTGCCTATACAAAGGAATTACGTACATGAAGCCCAAGAAAACAAATCCACACCACGATAATGTACTCCACGAGATTAAAGCAGTACAGTAAAGGGTGTACATGTTGTACACACCTTGGTGAAGGCAGTATGCAACACTGTGTTGCACCATGGTGAAGGCGCATCTGCTACACTGCGTTGTACACACCATGATAAAGGCACACTATCTGCTACACTGCGTTGTACACACCATGATAAAGGCACACTATCTGCTACACAGCGTTGTACACACCATGGTGGAAGGCACTATGCAACACTATGTTGTACACACCATGGTGAAGGCACACTATCTGCTACACAGCGTTGTACACACCATGGTGAAGGCACTATGTACACACCATGGTGAAGGCACTATGTTGTACACACCATGGTGAAGGCACTATGTTGTACACAACATGGTGAAGGCATATGCAACACTATGTTGTACACACCATGGTGAAGGCACACTATCTGCTACACAGCGTTGTACACACCATGGTGAAGGCACTATGTTGTACACACCATGGTGAAGGCACTATGCAACACTGTTGTACACACCATGGTGAAAGCACTAAAGTCTATTCGCGTTCACCTGGTACTCCGTTTTTGCACTGTATCTTTGTCATACTTTCAAGTATTTCGAGTATCATTCTGTTTCTAATTAAACTGTGCGTCTAACTATCGCTTCAAAAATTTTGCCAGTCAAAACATCACTATGTTTTATCAGTGGGTAATAATTATTATAGTGTACATTTTACTTCCGGAGACCAGGTGAACGCGAATAGACTGTTGTACACACCATGGTGAAGGCACTATCTGCTACACTGTCCGGTTGCAGGGAGGATTGCACAATTTTGCTTAGGCTTTGTCCCCGCCAACACAAAAATGATACACTGTAGTAAATAGGGGGACCCTGTTAACACAACAAACATGTAAAACAGGCACACAATAGGACAGGTACACAATAGCAGCTAACACAATAGCAAGTTCACATACTTTAGCTCCTCTTCATTTTCCTCACTAGCTCGGTGCTCCCACGGCAGGGTGTGGTCAAATAAAGCCTATAGACAATAGACTTAATCATTGCTTTAAGTAATATTTGATAGCTTCCACCATGCAGTGAAGCTCAAACACCAAGCGTGCACAAAGCTATAGAAATTGCAAGCAGCAATAATTGTGTACAGGTAACGCCTTTACAGCATTCAACTCAAAACAACCGACGTATACTTATACACAATAGAGCCTCCCTCCCTTTCTATATTCTGCAGGAACTAGGAGCAACGGGGAGTAGGAGCAAGGGGGGAGTAGGAGCAAGGGGGGAGTAGGAGCAAGGGGGGAGGGGACAACAGGGATCAGTCCCCAGTTTTGGCTCAGATCTCTAGACGAGCAATTTTTCTAGGGAACACTCCTATTAATTAAACCTGGCTTTTTTCCCAGTCGGGCCAAATGCCTTTTTCCCAGTCATGCCAAAATGCATTTTTCCCAGTCATGCCAAACGCATTAATAATACTAGACTACGAGTCTTTTGACCAGTAATCCCCTGTTCTATTTACTTGCTATTAAATACAGAGGCTAATAATCCTCCAATCACCAGTTTTGTCTGGAAACTCAGAGCACACACATGGCAATCATAGAGTACAGGAAGACTTGAGCTCGGAGAAGTTACCTGCTCCATATCATAGACATGAGCACACATGATCTCTTGTCTTTGTTGTCCAAACTCCTACCTCATACTCCACGGCCACATGGTCGGTACAACCGGCCATGCCCAACTGACTATGAACCTACTCTAGGGGGCGTGTTCTCTACTTTCTACAGTATAGTACCAGGTATACAATGAAGCTTTCTAGTGAACGCGAGTGAACGTTTGCTTGTTCAACTTCTAGTGCTACTGCTTCAGGCAGGAGTTATTTTGTGCCAGGCATCTGCATCTGGATCTCGACCACCACCACCTGCACCACCGCCACCTGAGGTCTCTAGCTAGATATTATCTGAATCATGCAATTCAGTTTGAAACATCTATGACAGAACTTATATATCATGATCCATGATTCAACACTATAGATCGACAGACAGTTAGTATACAAACTTATTCTCCTGGTACAGTAACACAGGCTTTCAATAGCTAATGTATTAGCTAGTGTATTCATTTTTAAACCTCTAACTATATAAATCTGTGCATTGATCAGTAGCTGCCCTGTGAATGGTACACTATTGATATACACATGCAGTGCCTCACAGGTGACTGCCCTCGACACAAGCAGCGCCCTCTACCGAAACCAGACCCTCTCAGTGTGAGTACATACAGTACATGGAGCATAATATCGCTCTATACATTTAACTGTGTATTATATATATTATTGTATACGTCATGTAGGTTCGTTTGTACTTCTCATTGGTGGCTCTTGTGAAGGGCTTGTTAACCTCTTCACTCCCGAAATGAAAAATAAAAACAAATTTGTTCAGGCGTGTGATCTCAATGCTGGTGACACTGAAGCTCAGGTTATATGCAGGCAACTTGGCTGCAATCCTATTGGAGCCAAACGAGTAGATGCAAATATGTGAGTTAAAAAACTTGTATAAATAGCTCTAGAGAATAATTAATTATTTGTACATGTACATGTCGGGAGTTTCTTGAATTGCAGATAAAACTAAAGGCTATAGCTAATAACCAATTTTTTGCTATTTTTTGGCAGTTCTTTGAGAGCACAAGGATCACATCGAATTTCAAAATAGAAGTGTGCATTCCTTGGAAAGGCCTTTCCTTATTTATGTTTATTGGCAAATTGCAGTAGGGGAAAGAAGTCAACATGTGACTATTTTCCTGACGACCCATACCTAATTTATAATATGCGAGCTACAGAATTCTAGAGGAGGGGGATGATCTGGGAGTAGGAAGGGGAATTAAGCTTCACCCCTATCTGACCCTTGCATATCATGATACCGTAAATCAAGAAATCTGTGTCACAGTAAAGTTATGCAGGTCTAGGTCTGTGTCAATTCTTTGCTGTGACAACTATACTATACAACAATGTCTGCATGTACAACAAGATGAACAGGCAACTTTTACCAGTAGCTATAATATATATACCAATTCTCCTGAAACTCATTTCTTATAGCCTTCTTTGTTTCCTTTCAGTTGTTCATGTGTCCCAGCAAACGCTGCACTAGTCAGATCATAATCAGGGATATGTGTACTGACCATGTGGTACTGTGTGCAATATTAATAACATCGATGTAATCGTATTCATGCGCCTCAGTAACGGTGCGCACGAGTATGCATGAATAAGATTTACGCACAAATTTCTGGATTTTAATATTAATTTTCGTCTGTAATAATAATTACAGCCCAGTTGAGAGCCACATCAAAGGAAATTTCACAGTTGTAATTCCCATACAGTGACCAAAAAGGACTGTATTGGCAATACAGTACTAGTTGCGGTCCATACAGTGGCCGAGAACGTGAAGCACCACCCTCCACCCCAGAAACTTACATTCCTTTTATCA
>VSKX01048625.1_pt1 | contig 11468 bp, 12 predicted proteins | sample 4799481 | NCBI WGS metagenome assembly VSKX01 (sample SAMN12179537, study PRJNA552185) | sponge metagenome | biome: deep-sea hydrothermal plumes; feature: spots directly above weak diffusing fluid; material: sea water; isolation source: sponge from the Swan site of a hydrothermal vent ...
AACAAACACTTATGATAACAGTCTGACACCTGGCATTTTCCAGCCATTTCCTAGAACATGCTTTACATTACTAGGTATAGAGATAATGTCCAGTATGGCATAAAAAAATGTCCGGGCAAATTTGACTCCTTATCATAAGCACTAAACAAAACTCTCTTCCTACACTTCTATTTACACTGAATGCACATGACGCATGTATGTATGCATGTATGTATGTACGTATGTATGTATGTATGTATGTATGCATGTATGTATGTATGTATGTATGTAAGAATCTATATATTTAACACGTACTTTCTTGAGATATGACACAGCACAGGTGCAGTATATTGGAGTTGTGCTCAGCACACTGCAACAGATCATCAATGTCACGAGGTGGTTTGGACGTGACGCTCTCCTCTGTGAGATCTAGTCGAGGGCGCTTAGAGCGAGGAGCCTCCTCCACAGAGTCTTCACTAGCTAATACGGGCTCCTCTAAAGAGGTGAGGTACTTCTCGACAGAGGAGAGGTCACCAGAGGTCACATGAGACAGTAGCTGCTTCACTCTTGGTACTGGGAGGGGGGAGGGGTTTATAATATTATAACATTATATAATTGAAGGTTGCTACAACACTATAGGATGAGATTGAAAATCAAACCATCAAAGCTAATGCGGAGGGACACGTTCACATGTATAGTATACTTACCTAGCATGACAAGAACAGCAGTCTGGTCCTTATCCAGTTGATAGGAGCGAGAGTGGACACACCTGTACGTTGCAGAGAGAGCTGTTTTATCGTCGGACGGTACATCAGGTCGCAACTTAAGACCGTCCACAAGAGGTGACAGCTGTCCATTTACATCCTGTAACAATAAAAGCTGTGAGTTGTGACAGCTCACAAAAGAGGGGCTGCCGTCTCCGATATTGGCCAGCCCACCCTCTGCTGCTGAGAAGCTTTCTTCCGGTATGGTCGAACGAATTGGTTTCGAACCAAGTCCCAGTGCAACAAACGAGGAAGTCCCAAATGGACCGTGACTAGCTTGTCCAGAGCACACAAGAAATGCATTGTTGTTGCCAACGTGTTCCAGTAGCAGGGAGGGGCCAGAATTAGTCGTATGAACAGCCAGAGGTCGATAACCGTAAGTGATCGATTTTGAGGATTCATCGGTGGTAGACGTAGCCGGTGTTGATAGTAGGAGGGGCGTATGCTGGACAACACCCGCGATATGCTGGGAGGAGCTTTGATCAGAGGGGGTGCTAGTAGCAGAAGGCTGCACAGGGTTGAGACACAGCTCCAATTCAGACGTCTTAAATACCTTGAGAGAACTTTTACTAGAAGAAGAGGCATCTTCAAATACATTCACAATAGCCTGATGTTGATCAACAGTGACAACGCGTCCTAAGACAGCTGGCGAGTCATCCAAAAACACTATATCGGACAGTTTCCAAATATCAAGGCTCTCGAAATACGCAGAACTCTCAATGTCCTTAAGAACAGCAGAGGCACCGGTTGACTTTGAGCTTTGGCCCTCCGGTGGTGTTGACTTTGAGCTTTGGCCCTCCGGTGGTGTTGACTTTGAGCTTTGGCCCCCCGGTGGTGGATCCTTGTACACTCTCACAAGAACAGAGGATCGAGAGGCTGACCAGCTATGCTCTACAACAGTGTTGCCTATGAGAGGTGTGCCCGTAGAGGAGGGACTGTACACAACAGCGTTAGGGCCACACGGTGGACCCTCCTTGAGCTTGACCAGGGAGCCATCGGTTATAGCCCCCCGTAGAGACACTCCGGGGGGTTTGGACCTGGCACCCAACGGCTTTGGACAAAGACCCCTGCGAGGAGTAATACAAATCACTACCCCCTCTGAACAAAAGCGATACATTTGAGCTAGTGCATACGTATGTGTGTACTCACCACCAGAAAACACGACCACTGGTCGTAGTAGCTACAGTAAGAAAACTGGAGAGTGACAGAGAAGCCAACGGATCGTTTTCCAGCTCTGGAAAGGACTTTGCCTTGTGCGAGAGAGAGGATATCAGTGGGGGGGAACCTTTATCAGGCACATCTAGAGAGAGGGGAACGGCATTATATATCATAGAGCGGGAATTTTTCGTTATCAGGCCTTGAAAGCGTATTTTTCGTGGTATTATTTTCGTTGTATGCCCTGAGCATGTCATCATAGTAGCCTACTGTCTAGATTTTCGTGGGTGGGTTAATTTTTCGTTTTGGGGGCACTCCGTAACGAATAAAACTCAATGAACATTTCCCGCTACACGGTACTGTACGCTATACCTCACTACAGAGAATTGCTTCTACCTCTGAGTAATGAGTCATAGAAAGTGGCTACTCGTCCCGTCTCCGTGACAACAGTTGCTCGTATTCCTCCACTTTCCACAAGCCTCACGCGTTCTTCCGTCAGTCCTAGTGACTCTGTGAGGGGGTGGGGGGTCACACCGCTCACACCATCACACCTCCACGAGTGCAGTTTGCCGTCAGAGTCCACCAACAGCACCTCAGAGTGGAGTACGGCCATCGCTACAAACTTAACTTCAGGATCCTGTGAAAACCCAGATATTAAGCGAAAGCGAGCGTCAGTTGGTAGTGATTACCTGAGAGGCCCACTCCAGTGTGCCCACGTCCGGCCACCTCACTCTGTCCTTCTTGGCCAACAAAGAGGACCTCCTGTAGAGTTAGTCGAGGTAGCAAATTACAGAGTGAAAGCAGGTTCACAATATGACGCAGTGTAAGCTCTGTGGGGGGGGGGCGTCGCCCACATTCAACGTAGGAATAGATTGGAATTCTACTCTTGCGGACAGGAAACGCGACCTCTTGTGTCATATTGTGAACCCGCCTTTAACAAACACTGCTTTTTGGTAATGTAACGAGAGATAGTATCGCTTTACTGTGAACAGTGGGATGTCCAACACAGTGATATTCAATGAAGGAGCTTTAATATAAATAATAAATAATAATACAGACAGCGTTTAATAATGCTTCTCAGTCTCAGCGTACAATTCTAACCTGGACGAAGTGGTTCCCCTAGCCGTGAGAGGGGAGGGGTTTAGAGACGATGAGGACAATGGCACCTGCGTCTCTGCCGTCGATACAGAGAGGTTGTCATAGTAACTCGGGTTTCTATCGTAGAGGGTGCCAATGTAGATGACATCAGAGACTCTGTCAATGTCTTCCTCAATAGGGTAAACAGGACGAGAGCTGTGGGTGTTAACATCACAAATATTGTCGATCAAAATCGATTATTCAAAAACTCATAATTATGATAGGATGTTTATGTGAACTTGTCTTATCAGTACAATGTATTGTGGGTGGATGTGTAGGTGTGTAGGGGTGGACATGGAAGTATGTGTGGGTGGATGTGTAGGTGTGGGTGTGGGGGTGGACATGGAAGTATGTGTGGGTGGATGTGTAGGTGTGGGTGGGTGGGTGGACATGGAAGTGTGTGTGCATGTGTGTGCGTGTGTGTTGATTTACACTCTACGTGTGTCTGCAGTAGTGCCACGCCCACTTGTAATCTCAGACTGCCATTGATGATGTAATTGACGAGCAAACTCAGCATCACTTAGTTCCTGGAACGAGGGTGTACTCCGCTGGAGAGCACTGTCTAAAGAACGTCTTTCTTTTCGAGGTGGGCTGGCAGTAGAGACACACTTGAGTCTACACGCAGTACCATCCTTGAGCAACCAAACGATGAAGCGAGAGTTGGAGGACAGTTTGATTATTTTGCTGGCAGGTATGTCAGTGATTGAGTGAAGATCTTTGGTCCATGAGTGGAGTGGTTGGGACACACACTGTGACAAAGGAGTCTTCTTTTCAGCCTTCCTCAGACCTTTTAGAATTTTAGACTTTATCTTTGCAGGAGAATCTGAGCCCTTGATATTAACACACAGGATCTTCACTTGATCACTTGACACAGCCATTGCTAGCTAGAGTTTTAGACTTCTAAGCTAGCTAGCTGAAGTGAGCTGAGAAAGAGTGCTGACATCAGCAACATGGTCCACGTGTGTGGTCACGTGATTTGATTACCAGATAAACAAAGTGTGTGGTTACGTCAAATGACGTAAAGATGTAATCGTCATTAACTAGGGAACAAAAGGGTTATTGTAACCACATGGTCAGTAAACGAAGTGTGTGTAAAGAAAGAAGGTGCTAGTCTATTGAACAAGAGAGAGAATGAAAGTTAAGGAAGTGTCCCGTACAGCCAACATGGCTTGGAGTCCCTCAGCCGTCAACACCATTCACGTAGCCTGTGGCACAGTGGCTCAGCAGCTGGACGCCACCTTTAGGTACGTATGCACCATACCCTCACTTCCTCACTGGTGGCCCATGTCATAGCACTGTTCATTTACTAGCACAAGTGCCAAACTGGAGGTGTTTGCATTGGACCTCGCTAACTCTGGACTAGAAATGTCACTTCTCGGAGCAGTTGACTCTCCGCAGAGGTCAGAGGTCGTTGTTAATGCTGTCTGTGTTTGACATATTGTGTGTCTGTGTGTGCGTAGGTTCCACAAGATAGTGTGGAGTGGTCATATCACGGACGAACCCAGTGGTTTGATAATCGGAGGTTCTGACAATGGAACGCTCACAGTGTGGAGTGCTGAGAAAGTAGCCAGGTACATAACGCATTTCTAATTTCTTTACACTCCACACACACACACCACACGCATGCACGCCATGCACGCATACTAAAACGGGGTTCACAATATAACGCTGGAGCTTGTGTAGCGTCACGAGCATCAAAAACTCCTGATTAGACCCAGGTTCTAATTGAGCGTTTCCGGACGCTCACGACGCTATGTAGACTCCAGCGTCATAATTATTGTGAACTAGGCCACACACACACACACACACACACACACACACACAGCTCATCGAGTGATGCTCTCGTCCATCAGAACGCACAGCACAGTGGAGCTGTTCGTACTTTAGACGTCAATCCCTTCCAACCCAACCTCCTCGTGTCGGGTGCTGGAGAATCTGAGATCTTCATCTGGGACCTAAACAATATGTCCACACCGATGAGTCCAGGGAACAAGATCCATCCCATCGAGGACATCAGCGGGGTGGCTTGGAACAGACAGGTACGTGCGTGTGTGCGTGCGTGCGTTCATGTGTGGGTGTGGGTCGTAGAAAAAAAAATGCACTATAAATTACGAGTACTTTGTTTGGTTTGTAGTCACCTTTAACTTCTGAATGATACTCTTATCTGTAGAGCCTGGTTCAAAATATATGACGCTAGAGCTCACGTAGCGTCTTGAGCGTCTCAATTACAGCCAGGTTGTTCTAATTGAGCGTTTCCTGGCATTACGTAAGCAGGATATTGTGAACCAGGCTTAAGGCTGCAGGCAGTATATTGACTTCTACCGCTTCACCTGCCTCTCAGGTGCAGCACATTGTGGCGTCGACGTGCCCTGGAGGGAAGTCAGTAGTGTGGGACTTGCGTAAGAACGAGCCCATCATTCAGGTGAATGACTCCAGCTCCAAGGTACGCTGCAGTGGGATTGCTTGGCACCCTGACGTTGCCACGCAGATGGTCACCGCCTCTAGTGATGACAGGGCTCCAGTTATTCAGGTACCCCCTGGCTCTCTCTCTTTCAGTGCTTATGATAAGAAGTCAAATTTTCCTGGATATTTTAAGCATTTTATACCATACTGGAGATTATCTCTATACCTAGCATGTCCTAGCACAATAAGAATGGGAGAACATTTTCACCAGAAAATGCCAGGTGTCAGACTGTTATCATAAGCACTGCTCTTTCTCTCTCTCTGTCTTTCCTGCCTAGTGTATTCACATCTACTATATAGTATGCAGTTACTCCCTCAATATGGATGGAGTTTGTTGTATAGTACCAAGGGCGTATAAAGAAGAGAGGGCATTTAACTAGTGCACTAGCGAAATTCACATGAACACTTATGAAAAGTCTAAAAATAGTAGTATACCTGCTTCGTGCTTGGATTTTGCTAGGTACACTAGCATGATACTGAGTTGCACGCCCTCTTCTCTCTTTAGACTAGGCCCTTGATAATACACATTTGGGACTGTCTATATAGCAAAAATAATCTCCTATTGAGGGAGCTGGGTCTAAAGTAACAATGATCTCCTCTAGATGTGGGACCTGCGGTTTGCCACTGCACCAATGAGAGTGTTGGAGGCCCACAGTCGAGGGGTCCTGTCAGTAGCCTGGTGTCAGCAGGACTCAGACCTCCTCCTCTCTGCTGCCAAGGACAACCAGGTCCTCTGTTGGAACCCAAACGCTGACCGACCAGGGGGAGAGGTGAGAGGCAGCTGCCAGTTTTCATTCATAGCCTCACTATTTTTTTTGTAGAATATAAAGTTAGAGGTACTTCCACATACAATTTTATACACATTATTTTAAGGATCTAGCTCAAGTTTGACTTGATTAGCAGTGCTAAGAATAAAGCTAATATAAAGCTTCTTTCTTGTCCTTCCAGGTAGTGTATGAGCTGCCTGGGACCTCTCAGTGGATATTTGAGTGTGGATGGTGCCCTCGCAACCCTGGCATCATCAGCACCTCGTCCTTTGATGGTCACGTGACAATGTACTCGCTACTCGGAGGAGGGGCTGGGGGGGTCAAGGAGACAGAGGAGGCCCCTCAACAAGCCGACACTAACGATGTGTTTGCCGGTCTTGCATCTGCTGCACGCGCTCGAACTGCTGCCACGGAAACAGCTCCACTCAAGATACCACCGAAGTGGCTGAGGAGACCTTGTGGAGCCAGTTTCTCTGTGAGTACAACACTTGCGAAGAGAATGACTCTTTAAAGCCATTCTCTTCGCCTGTATTTTCACATGCGTGTACACTTTTCAAGTAGTGCTTTCCTCTTTATGATGATGTAGATTGACTGACTGTAGATTGACTGCACCCCCTTATATTGAGCAGTGTATCTATTCAGAGGAGGTCCAACAATTGTGTACTTGAGCATGATATTACAGTAAAAGCATAACTCTGCGGTTATGCTAGTGTCACAATCTCCACACAATGTTGTCCACTTAATGTATACTTATATTGAAAGTTTATTGTACGAGTGTTTATCAAGAAGCTCACGGTTGGCATACCTCACCTCCTCTGGTATCTATCTACGCATTCATTTCCTCTGTACATATTGATGACTACTGTATAGCGGGAAATTTTTATTTTCGTTATTTTCGTTACAGAGAGCCCCAAAACGAAAATTTAACCACGAAAATCTAGATAGTACGCTACTATGATGACGTGCTCAGGGTATACAACGAAAATAATATCACGAAAATACGCTTTCAAGCCTGATAACAAAAATTTAACCCAACGAAAATTTCCCGCTTTACGGTACTGTCATACGCTGTACACGTATCTTTTTCCTCTTCAGTTTGGTGGTAAGCTGGTCTCGTTTGGCAACACAAGGGGCCCCAACACTCCCAAGGTGGTGGCCTTGAGTCAAGTGGTCACTCAGCATGAGCTAGTGCAACGCTCACACAATCTGGAGGAGTCCTTGGCACAGCATCAGTTAGGAGAGTTCTGTGAGAACAAGTCACAAGACTGCTCCAGCGAATACGATAAAAATCTCTGGAACTTTTTGAAGGTGCAGTGTACATTAGATTTTAGTCTAAAGTCTATTTGCGTTCTCACCTGGTCCTCGAAAGTAAAATGGCTCATTGATTCATTGATCTTTTGACTCCTACAATTTTTTAAAGCTATAGTTAGAAGCGGTGTTTAATTAGAAACAGAATGATACTTGTATGACCAAGCAAAAACTGAGGACCAGGTGAACACGAATAGACTTTCGTGCCTGCACAGATGATAATGTTTGCTCTTCTGCTCAGGTGACGTTTGATAATGAACCACGTCGTCAGTACCTGCGATTGCTGGGTTACGATGCTGACGATTTGGCTAAAAAGGTTAGTACGTAGGAGTGTGTTTTCCAACTGTCCACTTGCTATCAAGCTTTCATCGAAGGGGAAGGGAAGCTTAACTAGTCTCATGGTATAAGTTAGTGACACATAATAATCAAATGGACTGGCTATACAAGAGAAAGCTCACACACGCGCTCCTCACTCTCTCTCTCTGCAGTTCTCCACGTGGACCAAGATGAGTGGTGGTTCAACTCTCCAGACTGCAGGTAATCTAGATGTCAATGAGCTCTCTCAGAAGTTGGCCACTATTCGTGTGGAGGAGACTGAGCCTAGTGATACCTCCTCCACTGCACCTATGTGTGGTTCAGAGGCTGACGGTAAGTTTAACTACCTTATTGTTACTATTAAAAACGGGTACTAATTTGAGCGATTTCGTGATTATCGCTAAATTTTTTCCGCGCTAATAAAACATTTTGTCCGCGTTTCTATGTATTGAGTTGGTGAATTTGGTGCGAATCGCCAAAATTAGTACCCGTCTTTAATAGTAGCAGTAAGGTAACTCTCTAACTATTCAATATTCATTGATTGTGGTACGTCTTTCAATATTTTTTTCGCAGAGACTGTGTTTGATAATTTGTCTGGTGAGCCATCTGCTCAGACCTCCAAGAGAGTGTCTACTGTCTCCTCTGTAGCTCAGGGACACATGACACCATCTCCTGCCGTCAACACATCTGCCTTCTTCATCCCTACTAGCACTGGTGAGTCTCACTCTAGATCTCTATACGAATTGAATTGTGCATGCGTAAATTATATAAGGTGACATATTTTCGCGAGGCGTAATTTCTGCTATTTCTGTAAATGAGAGTAAAGTCACAAAAATTTGTATCGCAGATAATTAGGTAAAAGTTATCCAAATTGACAAAATAATTATAATTATACCAGCAAAATGTGTAAAAACGCAAACAAATCTACCTGTGAAAATATGTAATACTGTACTGATTTTTTTCTTGAGAAGACACTGATGGTATGCTGGCTAAGGCTCTTCTGGTGGGAAACTTTGAAGCGGCAGTTGACATCTGTGTCAGTGTGGATAGAATGGTAGGCTATAATTATTATTCAACATTGATCTGAGACTCCTTTATAGCCCTTATGGAGAGACTATGATATATTATTAAACCTCTCCCTTTCTCCCCTTGTAGGCTGATGCTCTCCTCCTGGCAGTAGCTGGAGGTGCTGATCTGCTCAAGAGAACACAGCAAGTGTACTTTCAGAAGAACCAGAACAAGGTCACCAAGGTCTGTGAATACCCTACCATAACAGTAACAATCATCAGAGTGTGCTGTAAATGAGTGGCCATAATCTCTATTTGTCTTGCAAAAGTATTTTAGGCTGTAGCTATTTTTAAATTACAAACACTTTCCTTCCTATTCAGCTGCTCTCTTCTGTGATTGGTCGTAACTGGACTGAGCTGACCAGGACTGCCAGTCTGGACAACTGGAGAGAGATCCTGGCCACACTGGTCACGTATGCTGGACCAGAGGAGTTTGCTTCACTCTGTGGTGAGTAGTGTAAGCATAATAATACTCATGGTACAAGCATCTGTGAGCAAGGCTGAACTGTACTGGAAAACTATTATACTTTAATTATTAAAGTCTATTCGCGTTCACCTGGTCCCCAGAAGTAAAATGTACACAATACATAATGATTTTGACTGGCTAATGATAGTAATCCTACAGTGATAGTTAGATGCGGGGTTTAATTAGAAACAGAATGATACTTGAAATATTAAAATTCATCAAAGTATGACGAAGATACAGTGCAAAAACGAAGGACGAGGTGAACGAACATGAATCGACTTTAGTACATTTGTTTGTATACTGTAATTGCTCGACTTGCGTACGTGTTTGACTGTTGTGTTCGTTTTGTCCTCATGTGCAGATGTACTAGGAGGTCGACTAGAGAAGGAAATGGATGGCGCGTATCGTGACAATGCTGCTCTCTGCTACATCTGCTCAGGAAATGTTGACAAGTTTGTAGAATGTTGGTGAGTGCTTTTCTTGACGTAAAAGCCTATAACTTTTGTTTGCATTGTCCAATTTCAAAATTAAAACATTCATTTAGTAGCTCTTTGCAAGACCTTTCCAATGATGTGTTTAGACCACAGTTCTGTGATTGAGCGAAATCCACCAATTTTAACAAAACCAAAGGCTATATAACTTGAGTTTGGATGGTACAATTTCAAAACTAAAGTAATCATTTGGTTGCTCTTGAGAAGGCCTTTCTAATGATGTGTTCAGATCAGAGCTTTGTAGTTTATCAAAATCGACCATTTTTCGCATTTTCTCTAATACGTACCCTACTCTCCACACTCTTGCTGGCAGGTCTACCACGTCTGGTGGAGCTGATGGTCTGGCCCTGCAAGACCTCATGGAGAAAGTAGTGATCCTTCGCAAGGCCGTGGAAAGGGAGAGGAAGTTACACACCACACCCACCGGCCACGCCCTCAATGCCAGGATGATGGAATACTCTAGTCTGTTGGCTTCTCAAGGATCACTCAAGACAGCATTACAGTATCTTCAGGAAACAGGGGGGTCTCAGGTGAGCTCTTTATAGCTCTAATGCTTACGCATAATCTTCCTGTTCTATTTATAGAACTCTTGTGCCGTACTTTATGATCGACTGTACAAGGCGCAGAGGTCTAACACCTCGCCAGCTCCCCAGTTTCCTTTCCCTCCTGTCAATGTTCTCCCCCCTCAGCCAGTGTCTCAGCTGCCCCCCTCACAACAGCCTGGGGGTATTCCAGCCACAACGAGGCTGACCTCTGAGACCACTACTACTAATATTTACTCTGCGCCAGTTCAGCCGACTCCAACCATCAATCAGCCCAGTTTTGTCAATCACTCTATTCCCACAAGCAACCCTCCTGCTACTCAGTCGTTCTACAACCCAATGGCCCACCACGGAGGGACGTATAATCCAGTGGGTGTGGGTCCAACTGTCCCCTCTCAAGCTCCACCCCCTCAGCATGAGGACCCATACAACACGGACCGAGCCTCCTCCTGGAACGATCCTCCTACGCTCAGAGCCAAGAAAGTAAGTGTGCAATGAAGTAGTGCTTTCGATTATTCTTATGCTAGAGGAGCAGTAGGTGTGATTTTACTCTCTTTTTTTACCTGTGCACATTTCTACACTTGTTCCTAGCATGATTATTGATGGATTGTGTGTTGCTTCTCACATGCAGGCTCCTATGCAGTTGTCTGGTCCAACTCCAATAATGGCTCCTGTCATGGCCCCAATAATGGCTCCTGTGCAGGAGCAGATCCCCCAGTCTCCACTCACTCCACAAGACCAACACCCTCCGCAACCCTCACCCGTACAGCCAGTGAGTAGTCAGTCACACTAACAGCAGTGTTCCAAGCTTGTGACAATACATGTTATTGTAGTACTTGTGACCTCCCCCCACACACACAGCACCTAGTCTCACTACTTGTGACCTCCCCCACACACAGCACCTAGTCTCATTACTTGTGACCTCCCCCCCCCCCCACACACAGCACCTAGTCGCATTACTACTTGTGACCTCCCCCACACACAGCACCTAGTCTCATTACTTGTGACCTCCCC
>VSKX01060168.1_pt1 | contig 11464 bp, 8 predicted proteins | sample 4799481 | NCBI WGS metagenome assembly VSKX01 (sample SAMN12179537, study PRJNA552185) | sponge metagenome | biome: deep-sea hydrothermal plumes; feature: spots directly above weak diffusing fluid; material: sea water; isolation source: sponge from the Swan site of a hydrothermal vent ...
ATTTAGGGATCATTTTTGTTAATTTATTGCGCGTGAATGATTGTAGTTAAAAGAAAACTTGAACTTTTACGGATTATTGTTATCATTTCATGATATGAAACGACTGAGTATTTATTTGCTGGCATTTTCGACTTTCTGGATGTCTACCTGGATGGTGACCGACATCCATGATTGGTCAATTGCCGATGAGTCTGTTGCTGAAGTAGCGCAACCGCACCCTATTTTTTCTGTACAACAAACCCAGTCTACTACCGATAGTCATTTGGCTACGCAAGTTCATAAACTACACTGTAGTGTTTGTAGTTACGACCATAGCGGACATACAGGACAGACACTAGCAACACTCGCTATCGTCGTTGCAAGCATTCCAGCACAAAACGCAATCAATCCTCCTTCCCCTGCCGATTCCTGGCACTCCAGAAATACTACTCCCAAGCTACGCCCTCCGATCGCCTAAACGCTCTGGCGTTTGATGAATAATGGGCATAGCAATGTTCTATTCCGCTGATTTTAGGTCATCCTGATTTTCAGCCATCTACGCTAACTCTCAATCAATAAAGCAACGAAATAGTTCCCAAGCTCTGCGTCACTTCCATGAAATTATGGAGTTTTTTAGGGTACTTAACTTAATGGTAACGATGTTCTAGTCTATTAATTATTGCGAGTTAGCTAACGCCTCCTAAAAACTCGGATCTCAGGTTTTAAACTGAGACATTTATCTATTATTTAGATCAGGGGGTTCAGTGAAACCACAAATAAAAAAGCATCATTTCAATAAATACTTAACGTCTTTAAGTGGCATAGTATTTTGTTTGTTGGTAACGCCAATTGTTGCTGAAACGGCATCGTATACCTTGCCGCCGCCACCGAATATTGTTGAACAGCGTATTGCGCTGGTCGAACCGCAAGGTGTGTTATCGCTCACGGAAGCGTTGTCATTAGCGCTTTTACATAATCCAAGCTTACAGGATGTGGCCTTGGAGATTCGCATCGCTGATGTTAATACCTTGCGTGCGGGTTTACTGCCTAATCCGGAAGTCGGGTTAGAAGTGGAAAACTTTTTAGGCTCGGGACAACAGCGTGATTTTAATCAAACTGAAACGACTTTTGCCTTTAGCCAACTATTAGAATTAGGCGGTAAACGCGCCAAGCGTGAAGCCTTAGCCGTGACCCAACGTGACTTGACACTATGGGATTATGAAACCCAGCGCTTGGATATGATTGCTCAAATCGCCGAACGCTATATTGATGTACTGGCTAATCAATCACGTTCTAAATTGGCGATTGAAACGTCCGTTATTGCTGAACAAATTTACAATACCGTGGTCGCCAGAGTCAAGGCGGGTAAAGTTTCACCTTTAGAGCAAAGCAAATCGCGCGTCGAATTAGCTCAGGCGATGATGAGTAAAACCAAGGCGCTTCGAGCACTACTTACCAGCAAACAAAATCTGGCCGCTCTATGGGGCAGCATGGAGCCTTTGTTTAAAACTGTCACTGGTGATTTATTTGCGGTGCAAACCGTGCCGGAATTCTCAACCCTGATTCCCCGGTTAGCAAATAACCCGGATCTTGCTCGCTGGTCGGCTGAAATAGAGCGCTACCGCAAAGCTATCTTGTTGGCTAAAGCTGAAAAAATTCCTGATATTACTTTTATGGCCGGTGCTAGGCATTTTGCCGAAAATGATGATTTTGCCGCCGTTGCCGGCATTTCCGCGCCCCTGTTTATTTTTGATAATAAACAAACCGGTGTTGATGAAGCCGAGTTAATCCTAACGCAGGCGATGCAAAAACAACGGGCGGCAAGAGTCGCTATTCGGTCATTATTGATTGAGAACTATCAGTTGCTGCAGATGAATCAAGTTGAAATAAAAGCCTTTCGTGAAGCCGTTTTACCGAGTGCAAAGGAAGCATTTACAGCGTCCAAAGTCGCTTACCGACTGGGTGACATCAGTTCTCTGGAATTGCTGGATACCCAGCGTACTTTATTTCGGAGTGAGCGCCAATATCTTGAGGCAGCGGCAAATTTTCAGCTGAATGTTGCCAAAATCGAACGATTAATAGGTGGAGTTATGAATCTATCACCTGACAAAATGAGTGAGTCACAACAATGAAAGTAACAAACTATTCCAATACCCGGACACGAGTCAGTATCAAGCTAATGACTTGCCTGTTCTCGCTATTAATCCTTTTCAGCGTACATACCGCTGTTTTGGCTGGCGATCATGATCAAAAATCAGTGCAGAATATGGTGGCTAAGCAAAAAGGGCTTGATGAGGAAAAAGGACATGATAAAGCAGAACATAAGCAACATGATGACGATGATGCAGACGAAAATCATGATGAGCATAAGCAACCTGAATTAAAGTTTTCTGCTGCTGAACTACAAGAGTTCTCGATTAAACTTGAACAAGCAAAATCAGGAATAATTGATAAAACACTGAATCTAACGGGCGAAGTGATTGTTGCTCCGGAGCGCTTATATCACGTGGTCCCACGGGTTTCCGGCGTGGTTCGTCAAGTCTACAAACATCTTGGAGATGCAGTGAAAACCGGCGATTTATTAGCAACGCTATCCAGTCGTGATCTGGCTGATGCTAAGGCGCAATATGTCGCCGCAGACAGTTTATTGCAGCTGGCAAATGCCACTTTAAAACGCGAACGGGATTTATATAAAAGCAAAGTCACTGCAAAACGTGAATATCTGGCAGCCCGTCAAGTTCAGGCTGAAATGTCTATCAAACGTAAAGCCGCGCAACAGCGACTCTCGGCAATCGGTTTAACTAAAAAATCTATCGGCGACTTATTGCACAATACCGATAAAGATCTGACTTTATATGAATTACGTGCACCTGCGGATGGCGTAATTATTAAAAAACACGCCGCTCAAGGTGAAGTGCTTGAAACCAATATACGTAGTTTTACCGTGGCTGATTTATCTCAAGTCTGGGTTAACTTGACAGTCTATCAAAAAGATCTGGCTATTATCCATCAGGGACAACAGGTGTCTATTAGAACTCGTTTTGGGGTGTCGGACGAACAAACAACAGCACTGAGTCACATCAGCTGGATCAGCCCGGTATTAGATGAAAGAACTCGTAGCGCAAAGGCCAGAATTGTTATTGAAAACTCTGATGGTCATTGGCGACCTGGCTTGTTTGTTAACGCTAAAGTCGCGATTGAAAAAAAACAGGCTGAAATTGTAATACCATTATCCGCGTTGCAAACCGTAGCAGGGAAAACCATGGTTTTTGTACAACATGAGGATGGTGGTTTTGAACCTCAGCCAGTACAAACTGGCCGTCGTGATTTTCAAAAGGTTGAAATCATTCAGGGTCTAAAACCAGGTCAAACCTATGTCAGTCAAAATGCATTTTCCTTGAAAGCACAGTTGCAGAAAAGTGAATTTGGTGAAGGACACAGTCATTAAGGCTAAGGAAAAATAATGATCAATCAAATAATTAATTTATCCCTGCGCAGTCGACTGCTGATGCTGGTACTTGCCGTTGTTGTTATCGCAACGGGTTATCGAAGTTACCAGGGTTTACCCGTGGATGCTTTTCCTGATGTATCACCCAATCTGGTACAAGTATTTACCATTACCGAGGGTTTGGCACCAGAAGAAATTGAAATGTACGTGACTTATCCCGTTGAAGCAGCCATGACCGGCTTACCGGGGATAGAGAAAATCCGTTCGGTCTCAAATTTCGGTTTATCAGTAGTCAATATCTATTTTGAAGATGATGTCAGTATTTATTTTGCTCGACAGCTGGTAGGTGAACGTCTACAGGAAGCGCGGGACCAGATTCCATCCAGTTTTGGAGAACCCGGGATGGGGCCTATTTCAACCGGAATGGGCTTGGTACTGTTTTATTATCTTAAAGATGATACTCAAAAATATTCATTAGAAGATTTACGTTCTATGCAGGACTGGATTGTTAAATTCAACTTGCAAACCGTACGGGGAGTTACCGAGGTTTTAGGTATTGGTGGGTTTGAGAAGCAATTCCATGTAGTTGTACAACCTGACGCACTATTACGCTACAACGTTTCATTAAATGAGTTAATAGAACGTGTACGTGCCAATAACCTCAATGTCGGCGCTCAATATCTGGAAAAAAATAATGAACAATTCATTATTCGCTCTGTAGGTTTGGCTAAGGGTATCCCTGATATTGAAAATATTGTGGTAAAAACAGTGGACGGTCGCCCCGTCTATTTATCAGAACTGGCTGAAATAAAAATTGGCGGAGCGATTAGACGAGGTCTACAGACCCGTAATGGTGAAGGTGAAGTGGTTGCTGGTATGGCCATAAAACTTTATGGTACCAATGCCTCCACGGTAATTGAGCGGGTTGAAAAGAAAATAGAAGACATCAATAGAACTTTACCCGAAGGGGTCAGTATCGTGCCTTATTATCAACAAAAAGATATTGTTGAAGGGGCTGTTAACACGGTCAGCAGTGCTTTGATACAGGGTATTATCCTGGTAGCCTTGGTGCTATTGATATTTATGGGTGGCTTTCGTCCCAGCCTGGTGGTAGCTCTTTCAATTCCATTTTCAGTGATGTTTGCCTTCATCGCCATGGGTTTACTCGATATGTCTGCCAATTTAATGTCATTAGGCGGGCTTGCGATTGCCATTGGTATGATGGTAGATGGCACCATCGTGATGGTCGAGAATGTAGACCGTTTATTAAGAGAATCCAATCCTGATGAGTCACGCTTGCATGTTGTGGGTAGAGCCTGTCGTGAAGTGGGAAAACCCATTTTATTTGCTATTGCTATTATCATTATCGTGTTTTTACCTCTGTTTACCTTGGAAGGTGTGGAAGGTAAAACCTTTAGACCCTTGGCTTATACGGTAGCATTAGCCATGCTGGGTTCTTTGGTTTATGCACTTTTTCTGGCTCCCGTTTTATCTGATGTGTTAATGCGACGCAATTCAACAGAGGATGGAAAGCTGGGGATGGATGAACGTATCCTCAATGCCATATTAAAACCCTATCGCCCTTTGGTTGAATATTTTGTCAATAACCGGAACGTCGCCATTATGATGTCAGGTGGACTACTGTTATTAGGTATGGCTATATTTCCTTTTTTAGGTTCAGAATTTACCCCAAAATTGCAAGAAGGGACTATTGTTGTTCGTTTAACCATGGCTCCGTCAATTTCTATCAATGAAAGCAAGCGAAATGCATTAATTGTAGAAAGACGCTTACTTAAAATTCCTGAAGTGATTGAAGTCACCAGCCGTATCGGACGGGGTGAAGTGGGCGCTCATGCAGATCCGATTAATTCAGCGGAAATGTATCTTATTCTTAAAGACAAGGATGAATGGCGAGATCCAGGGAATCAAGGACAAATCGAAAAGGAAATTCGAAAAATAGTGGCTGATTTACCGGGTATAACTGCAAATTTAACTCAACCGATTGAAATGACGGTAGACGAGCTAATGGAAGGTGTTAGGGCGGAACTGGCCGTTAAATTATTTGGTGATGATTTAGCACAGCTCAAAACTAAAGCCGATGAAATCGCTGCTGTAATTAAAAAGGTTGAGGGTGCGGCGGATGTTCAGGTTGACCAGGTTTCCGGTACACCACAATTAGTTATTACGCCAGACCGTCTTGCTATTGCACGTTATGGTCTAAACCTGGTTGATGTACAGGATGTTATCAGCAGTGCCATTGGTGGTGTGACTGCTGGACAAGTATTTGAGGGGATACGGCGTTTTGATATATTGGTTCGTTATCAAAAACAAGATCGGGATAGTATCGAAGCGATTCGTAATTTATTGATCAGCGGCCCCGATGGGATCAAAATCCCATTAACTCAAATCGCCAGTATTGAAGAAATTGTCGGACCTAGGCAAATTACTCGAGAAAACAATCAACGCTTTATCAGTATTCAAGCTAATGTGATTGATCGGGATATTGTCTCTTTTGTAGAAGAGGCGCAAGCCGTTATTGATAATAAAATAAAACTACCGCCAGGTTATTTTACCACCTGGGGCGGGCAGTTCCGTTTGCAGCAAGAGGCGAATAAACGTTTGTCCATCGTTATTCCCGTCACGTTAATCATCATTTCACTACTACTTTATAGTAGTTTTGGTTCCGTTAAAAATGCGGCGTTGATTTTGTTGAATATCCCGCTAGCTCTGGTTGGTGGTGTTATTGCCTTATGGATCAGTGGACAAAACTTGTCGGTACCGGCATCGGTCGGATTTATCGCACTGTTTGGCATCGCCCTGGAAAATGGCATGGTCTTAATGACCTATTTGAATCAATTAGTAAAAGATGGAATACCTATTGATGAAGCCTCTATTAAAGGCGCTTGTTTAAGAGTTCGACCGGTGTTAATGACCGCAGTAACCACGGCATTAGGACTCATTCCGCTATTATTGGCATCAGGAACTGGCTCTGAAGTGCAAAAGCCTTTAGCAACGGTGGTGGTCGGTGGACTGGTGACCTCAACACTATTAACACTGTTAGTGATACCGGCATTGTATAAATGGTTTGCAGCAGAAGGTCAGCAAACTAAATAACCATTACTGCCCGGAAGATAATTTATTCCAAGCAGTAAATATCAGCATAGGAGTACATAATATGAAACAAGTTATTGCCTATATAAAACCCCATAAGCTTGATAAGATCATGCTAGCATTGTATGCAATTAAAGGACTGACCGGAATCAGTTTGTTGGAAATACAAGGCAGCGGACGCGGTTACAATACTGCTCCGGAGTTTATCTTTGATGTGGAAAATTATGGTTTAGAGCCCCATATAAAACTTGAAATAGCCTGTCATGACGATAAGGTTAAACAGGTTATTGCTGCAATACAGGAAAGTGCACATACTGATCTCAGAGGCGATGGAAAAATCTATGTGCTGCCGGTTCTGGAGGCAATTCGAATCAGTTCCGGTGAAACCGGTGAAATCGCTATTTAATCTTTATTGAGGTCTAGGAAAAAATGAGTACATCTAATCATTCTGAAAAGCCCTGTTGTAGTCATGACGAGCCAACAGAGTATCAACCACCACCGTCTTCAATGCCTACTAAGGGCATGACCTTCAAAATAGAAGGTCTGGACTGTGTTGAAGAAGTGACTATTTTAAAGTCCGAAATCGGGCCTTTAGTGGGTGGCGGCGATAAATTGGCTTTTGATGTCATCAATGGTCGTATGACGATTATTGCTGATGCTACACAGGTATCTGAAAAAACTATCATCAAAGCCGTTGCCGCAACGGGGATGAAAGCTAAAAGCTGGAAACCCGGACAAACACAAACAGATTCTAAACAACGGCAACGATCACAGACGCTTTATGCAACACTTAGTGGTTGTTTTATTGTTGCGGGAATACTAATTCATATCGCCATGGCCGGTGGCTTTACTGATGCTAAAACTTTTCTTGAAGCTTCTGAAGCCAGGACTTTTTCCTGGCAAGCCTTTACAGATTATCTTGCTAGTTTACTGAACGCACATAGCCAACAGGCTATGCCACTCGCTGAAAAAACCGCTTACGCGCTCGCCATTACTTTCGGTGTTCGCCATGTCATTGTCAAAGCCTTTTATGCATTGAAACGATTACGCGCCGATATGAACTTGCTAATGCTGGTAGCCATTATCGGCGCCATGTTTATTAATGAATGGTTTGAAGCGGCCGCGGTGAGTTTTTTATTTTCTTTATCGTTGGCGATTGAAAGCTGGAGTATTGGTCGCGCTCGTCATGCCGTAGAAGCCTTACTGGACTTGGCTCCTGCCACCGTGACGGTCAAGGATAAAAACGGACAGGAACGTAGCCTACCAGCCGCCGAAGTCAGTGTGGGAGCCACTTTTATTGTTAAACCGGGCGATAAAATCCCACTGGACGGTGAAGTACTGACCGGAATCAGTTCGGTTAATCAAGCGCCCATTACCGGTGAAAGCGTATCGGTTACCAAACAAATAGGAGCCAAGATCTTTGCCGGCAGCATTAATGGCGAAGCGATGTTGGAAATAAAAGCGACTAAACTGGCTTCCGATACCACTTTGGCACATATAATTCAATTGGTTGAAGAAGCCCACAGCAAACGGGCAGAAGCCGAACAATGGGTGGAAAAGTTTGCCCGTATTTATACCCCAATTGTCATGCTGCTGGCGCTGGCACTGTTCCTTATTCCACCGTTATTTTTTGCTGGCGCCTGGGAGACCTGGTTATATAAAGCACTGGTGTTACTGGTGATTGCCTGCCCTTGTGCGCTGGTAATTTCAACACCAGTCAGTATCGTTGCGGCACTAGCTTGTGCCGCCCGGCAAGGCATTTTAATAAAAGGTGGAATTTATATCGAAGCCCCTGCTCATCTTAAGGCTATTGCCTTTGACAAAACCGGCACATTGACTTGTGGTAATCCTGTGGTGACCGGGCTGTATCCTTTTAACGACCATAGTCAGGAAGAATTACTCAGCCGTGCGGCGGCACTGGAATCGCGCAGTAATCACCCTTTGGCAAAAGCTATTCTAAACTACACCGAAAGCTTAGGGGTTGACATTGCCCATGCTGAAAACGTCACTGTTTTACCGGGTAAAGGTGTAACAGGATTATTTAACAATACTAACTTTTGGTTGGGTTCGAGACGTTATTTGTTAGAGCGCGGACAAGAAACTTCAGAAACCAGTCAACAGGCAATGGCTCTGGAACAAACCGGACAAACCGTTGTTGCCATTGGTAATGATGAACATGTTTGTGGTCTGATTGCCATTGCCGATGAACCGCGACCGCAAATCGAAGCGGTATTGCAATCGCTAAAACAAAGTGGCATAAAACACTTGGCGATGCTGACCGGCGATAATAGGGTCACGGCTGAAAATATTGCCAAACAAATTGGCATAGATGACGTTCATACTGAATTGCTCCCTGCCGATAAAGTTGTTGTAATCAGTCAAATGGTCGAGCAATACGGTCATGTTGCAATGATCGGCGATGGCATTAATGATGCTCCTGCACTGGGTAGAGCCAATCTAGGCATTGCCATGGGCGCAATGGGATCGGATGCCGCCATAGAAACCGCCGATATTGCCTTGATGGGCGATGATCTTTCTAAACTACCCTGGCTGATTAATCATTCCAAAAGAACCCTGAGCATCATTCGACAAAACATCGTCTTTGCTCTCAGTATAAAAGTCGCATTTGTAATTCTGGCTTTTGCGGGTCTAGCAACTTTATGGGCAGCAATTGCAGCCGATATGGGCGCTTCTTTATTGGTGGTGGCTAATGGGCTAAGATTATTAAAACCAAAAAAGGTTAAAGTAATTCCCTTAAAATAGCTACAATTCTCCCTGACTATTCTTTCTTTTAAAAAAATACAATAACTAGTTAATGTATGCAACTGCACAGGTAAGCTTATGACCACTATTCAAACTGTTGTTGGAGCTCAATTGAGCCATATTCAATCCTGTGCTTATTACCAGAAAATATTGCAAATGCCCAAACTCCAGCGTTGGGCGGCATGGAGCGGCCTGTTTCTATTATCGCTAATCGTGATTTTTGGCGGTCTCTATCTTATCTTTGATGAAATTGTGGTCATCGGCTTTCTGGCCAGTATTTTCGCAGGACTGGCTACTGGTGTCGGTGCTCTACCCATATTATTTTTTAAAAAAATATCAAGCACTCTGCTCAATAGTATGCTCGGTATGGCTGCCGGCGTTATGCTGGCAGCAACTTCTTTTGCATTAATTATCCCCGGCATTGATTTCGGCAATACACTTTGGCCTGACCAAGGGGTATGGATCGTTGCTGCCGGTATGATGATAGGTGCTTATTTTCTTCATTTTAGTGACCAAAGACTACCGCATCTACACTTCAGTGAGATTGAGGATGGCCATCAGGACACGCTGCAAAAAGTTTCCTTGTTTATCATAGCTATTACCATCCATAATTTTCCTGAAGGCATGTCGGTCGGTGTCAGCTTTGGTAATGGTGATATCAAAAACGGCATGGTACTGGCTACCGCCATCGGTATACAAAACATCCCTGAAGGTTTGGCCGTTGCACTGCCCCTGGTAGGACTGGGCTATAACAAGTGGAAAGCCATTGGCATTGCCACATTAACCGGCCTGGTTGAACCAATCGGTGGCTTGTTAGGCGTGACCATGGTTAGTGTTTTTTCTTCGATGTTACCGATAGCCATGGGCTTTGCCGCAGGTGCCATGTTATTTGTCATTAGCGAAGAAATAATTCCCGAGACCCACGCTGCTGGCCGCTCGCGTATCGCCACGTTTTCCTTAATGATCGGCTTTATTATCATGCTGGCTCTGGAACAGTTACTGGGATAGCTAAGCGAACGGATAATACCGGAAATAAATGATCAAGGTCGGATACGCTAGCGGCAGAAAGCCCGGCGAATGTCTATAATCAACAACCTCCTAAAAATACTCAATTATCCCCATGAGCCCTGAGCCTTATCTTCAATACCTGCAACAAGGTTTCGACCTTCTGGCCTCACCCTATTTTTTACAACTTTCAGCAACCAGTGGCACCAGCTTTGCACTGATTGTGGCGGCTGAAATGGGCGATAAAAGTCAGTTGGTGTGCATGACACTGGCATCACGTCATCGCGCTATGCCGGTGATACTGGGTGCCAGTGTAGCCTTTGCCTTTTTAAATATCCTGGCGGTTGTTTTTGGCGCGGCCATCGCAAACTGGATACCTGATTACATTCTGGCCGCAATTGTTGCGCTATTATTCAGCGTCTTTGGAATTCATGCTCTATTCTATAACGATGAAGAAGATCATGATGGCGAAGTCATTGAAAAAAGTGGTCATGGCATTTTTTTAACCACGTTTTTATTGATTACCGTTGCCGAATTCGGTGACAAAACCCAGTTGGCCGTTGTCGCATTAAGTAGTACCGCTAATTTTTATGCCGTATGGCTTGGCTCAACAGCGGCACTGATTTTTACCTCGGTTTTGGGCGTACTAGCCGGACGAGCCTTTCTGCACAAAATACCGCTGACTTTAATCCACAAAATTAGCGGCATCATTTTTCTATGTTTGGCCGCGATTGCCGGATTCAGAGCCTACCAGGCATTTCCATGGAATTATTAAATTTGCACGCTATTTTTTGGATGCGGCACCCGGATTAGTTGAGTCTAAGATAGATCTAAATATTGAATTCTGTTTTTAGTCACAACAGCTATTTTGCTCGCCAAAAACTCCGGCATAATTTGTTTGCCACGCTAAGCGTTTAATGAAATAGTCCTGGTCTTGATTAAATAAGTCCAGACAATAAGGACATCGACAAAAATTGAAAAACGTTCCGTTAAATATATGCTCTACTGTTTTGTCAATCGGTTTTTCCGCCAGGCAAACCGGACATACGGTCAGGTTTGATGTTTCTTGCAGTAATGGTTCGGGTTCATTTTTAAAAAGCTCCAAGCATCCTTGACAACAAAACCAATATTGCTTTTCTTGGTAATGATGGGATATTG
>VSKX01049020.1_pt1 | contig 11447 bp, 14 predicted proteins | sample 4799481 | NCBI WGS metagenome assembly VSKX01 (sample SAMN12179537, study PRJNA552185) | sponge metagenome | biome: deep-sea hydrothermal plumes; feature: spots directly above weak diffusing fluid; material: sea water; isolation source: sponge from the Swan site of a hydrothermal vent ...
CCCATGCTGGATTGGACGGACAGGCATTATCGTTATTTCGCTCGGATCATGTCCAAGCAGGCATTGCTTTATACCGAAATGGTGACAACTGGTGCTATTTTGCATGGTAAAGGTGATTACCTCGCTTATAACCAAGAAGAGCATCCTCTAGCTTTACAATTAGGTGGCTCAAACTCTGCCGATTTAGCCAAGTGTGCAAAAATTGCGGCTGAACGTGGTTACGATGAAATAAACCTTAATGTAGGTTGTCCGTCTGATCGTGTTCAGAATGGACGTTTCGGTGCTTGCTTGATGGCTGAGCCTTCGCTGGTGGCTGAGTGTGTCGATGCAATGAAGCAAGTTGTTGATATCCCTGTAACCGTTAAAACTCGTATTGGGATTGATGAGTTAGACAGCTATGAATTCTTAAGCCAATTTATCGATACCGTTAAAGCAAAGGGATGCACAGACTTTACGATCCATGCTCGAAAAGCTTGGTTGCAAGGGTTAAGCCCGAAGGAAAATCGAGAGATCCCACCGTTAGATTACGATCGAGTATATCGATTAAAACAGGATTATCCTGAGCTTCATTTAAGTCTTAATGGTGGAATCAACAATATTGAGCAAATGCAACAGCATCTAGAATACGTGGATGGTGTGATGGTTGGTCGTGAAGCTTACAATAATCCATTTATTTTGAGCCAAGTTGATTCTCAGTTGTGTGGAATTAATACAGCTGTGATGACTCGAGCCGATGTTATAGAGCAAATGTTGCCTTACATTGAGAGACATCTTCAACAAGGGGGACGATTAAATCACATTACTCGACATATTATTGGTTTATTTCAGGGTTTACCCGGCTCTAGGAGTTGGCGTCGTTATTTGAGTGAAAATGCACATAAAAAAGGCGCAGGTATCGAAGTCATACAAACAGCTTTCAGCAAAGTGTCACTCTAAAACTTCTATTGGTGAAAATAACTAAGGCAGTGGTTATTTTCACCAGACTAGTATTTTTGTCTTTATATATTAGTGAATCAACCTGTAAGTATGTGGTTTTAATATCGAATAAAATCAATGCTTTATCTAATCTTGTCAAAAGTTGGCACGCACCTTGTTATAGTTTTCATATCTAAGGAATTTATTAACAAGGAAATTTATTATGCTTACTCACACTATTAAAAAATCAGTTCAGACATTATCGGTACTCACCATTGTCTTAGGTTTAAGTTTTTCTGCTCAAGCAGCCGTTTTTCCAACAGATATTTCGAGTAGCCTCGAGCAAAGTATGACCAAGCAAACCACTGAGTTGTTGAAAATGGCAAAAACGGAAATCATGTTGTCGATAGAAACTCAACTTGCCGAAATGATGCATGAAATGTCGACAACTACGTTGATGAGTTTAGAGTCTGATATGGCCGTTGCGACAAAGAAGCTAGCAAAGGTTAAAAAAACAACAAAGGATAATCAGTAATGCATTTTATACTGCAGAATTTAGCAACATTACTGTTAATGCCTGTACTGAGCTTTGGAGTCTGCGGTGGATTAGCATTATTAATGCAACGGAATAAGGTGGAAACATAATGTCGATGAAACAATGGGAATTACGTTTTAAAAAATCACCCAAGATGATTTGTGGTGTAGCGGCTGAAATCGCTCATCGATTTTCGTGGTCACCACTTTGGACAAGAGTGGTTTGGATAGGTTGCTGCTTTGCAGCTCCATTGTTAACTGCTGTGGCTTATTTAGTGCTCGCACAGTTCATGCCTCAACGTAGATAACGAATACTTGCTATGAACAACAATACAATGAGATTGTTTATACATTTACTGGGTGGTGTAGGTAGTTTACTTGCATTTTTGGTGGCCTTTGGTTGGTTACTTATACCGAGTAATGGTTATACACTCGTAGACAGTGAAGCGATGCAACGATTCAGTTTTACGCTAGAATCAGTTCGAATAATTGGACCTACTCCTTGGTGGTTAGTTGGTTTGGCAAGCTTATCGTTAGGCGGCGTGTACTTACTTTTATTTAATTTCAGTGTAATGCAAACATTTTTTGCATTGTTGGCAACGGGAGCGATAATTATCGCAATTCAATTGATGACTCTGCCCGGATTGCTTCTTTTATTCATAGTGTTATCAATATGCTGTCTTGGGCTGCTTTTTTATAATAAAAGGCAAAGTAATGCTTCAGCCCAACACTAAATGTAATGTTAACTCAAAAACATTTTAAATCTCTTTTTGGCTCCATCGTTTTTCAAACATTCACTGAATATCTCTAACTCTTGGTGCATCTGATGTTGAATTCGACTCTTATTTGGTCGCATAAGCATTCGTGTTGCTTGCAGTGCATCAGCAGGTTGCGACGCAAGTTGTTCAGCGCGTTTTAGACCAAACTCAAACAATTTTTCTTTTTCGATAATTTGATTAACTAAGCCAAAACCGTGGGCTTGTTCCGCACTAAACGCTTCACCTAACAGTAATAACTCAGCCGATTTCTGATGACCGACTAATTCAGGTAATAACAAACTCGCCGCGGCTTCTGGAACTAATCCAAGGTTCACGAAGGGTAATTGAAATTTAGCGCTTGGTTCTGCATAAACAAGGTCACAATGTAATAACATGGTTGTGCCTATGCCAACTGCTGCACCAGATACCGCGGCGACGACTGGCTTTTTTAATTCAAGTAGGCAATAAAGAAAACGTACGGCAGGGTGATCATTCTTTAAGTCGCTATTTTTCATAAAGTCAGCGATATCGTTGCCAGAAGTGAAACAATCATCGGTTCCTGCAAATAGAAATGCTCGAATCTCATTGTCGGCTTCACCTTGAATAAGGTATTCTGTCAACTGTTTATACATCTCAAGATCGATGGCATTACGCTTATCGGGACGGTTAAAGCGAATTGATCTCACGCCATTACCATCATTAATCAGGAGACTGCTCATAATTAGGTTTCCTTAAAAAAGGGTTGTGAATCTACACGGAGTTTATGACATTGCTGAACGTATTTAAATACACATTGAAATTATTGATAGTAACGAGCTTCACTTTTCAAGTTTGGGCGAATGATCTCCATCTAGTCGATGGTCATATTCGGGCGATGCCTGTGACAGTTCCTAATACAGCCGCTTATTTTACATTAGACAATCACGGTAAAGCTGTACGTCTAGTTGCTGCAGAAACGCCTGTTGCGAAAGAAGCGCAATTGCACACTTTACTAGAAGAGAACGGTGTGATTAAAATGCGCCGTGTTGAGAGCTATGATATTGCTGAACATGGTAAACTTACCCTCTCGCAATCTGGAAATCATATTATGATTATTGGGCTTAAGAAACCATTAGAGCTTGGTCAAAAAGTACCGCTTACATTAATGTTTTCTGATAATAGTCAAATGACGATTGAGCTTCCTGTGAAGAAGATAGTGATGCCTCATGATCACGACCATCAGCACCAACATCATCATCATTAAGGAGCCACACGATGGCGATCAATTGGAATTTACAACTAGGTAAAAAAATTGCAATCGGCTTGGTTGTGTTGTTTGTTTTACTGTTCGGGTTAGGTGTTTGGTGGGGCATAGAGCCTGATCCTCTTCAGCCTGAAATTCAACAGTCATCAACAGGGAAATCTATTATTGGTTATGCAACCAGCAGCGCCTTAATCAATACCGTAACGGTCTTGTTAGATAAGCCCGGTGGCTGGACATCAAATGATACTATGCCGCCGGCTGTGTTCATGGACAACATGCATGCATTTGAATTTGGAGCGTTAGAGCAAGTTAGAGACTTAGCGCGAGTAATGCGAAAAGAATTCAGTCGATCTCAATCTCAATCAGTAGAAAATAAAGACTTAAGCCAAGCACAAGCCAAGTTAAATATCGACCATACTAGCTGGTTGATCCCTCGACCTGAAACAGAATATCGAGATGCGGTTAATTTAGTGAACTTGTATCGTCAAAGCATCACCGATCCGAATAACCCCGATGTTCAGTTTTACGCCAGAGCTGATAATCTCAATGAATGGTTGAAGGATGTGAAAAACAGGCTGGGCAGTTTATCTCAGCGTTTATCTGCAAGCGTGGCGACTACACGAATTAATACTGATCTTGCAGGCGATCCCGATGCGAAACAAACTACATTCAGTTTTTCAGAGCAAAAAGTAAAAACAAGCTGGTGGAAAATTGATGATGTGTTTTATGAAACCAAAGGAAGCGCTTGGGCATTACTTAATTTTATGCGCGCTGTGGAAGTAGATTTTGCTGATGTGCTAGATAAGAAAAATGCAAGAGCGAGCTTTCAACAGATTATTCGTGAATTAGAAGCGACCCAGCAGCCCGTGTGGAGTCCAATGATTTTCAATGGCAGTGGCTTTGGTTTACTGGCGAATCATTCATTGGTGATGGCGAACTATATTTCACGTGCGAATGCTGCAATAATTGATTTAACCCATTTATTATCAAAAGGATAGATATGAAAAAACTACTTATTACCACTGCATTACTGGCCAGTGGTGCAACGCAAGCTGCTACTGTTGCTGGTGTGCATTTTGGAGCTGATTTATGGGCATTAGACGCTTCAGGTTCAGTAGTGACAGACAGTAACTCAGCGTTGAAAAATTTCGATTTTGATTCAGAGAAACAAGGACGAGTCTGGCTAGCTGTTGAGCATCCAGTGCCATTTATCCCTAATGTCATGTTGCGTGAGAACTTCTTAAAGATTGACGGTAAAGATGGAACTGGAAACATCAATTTTAAGACTGACTTAAGTCATCTTGATTTTGTGTTGTATTATGAGTTGTTAGACAATGATTTAGTGTCGTTAGACGCTGGTGCGGCTTATCGTAAAATGCACGGCAGTGTGAGTATCGATACTAAAAGTACAGATATCGACAGTGGTATTACGATGGCTTACGCCAGTGCGACAGCAAGTTTACCAGGTTTTGATTTATATGGTTTTGCTGATGTTATGGCTGGTATCAACGAAAAAGACGTATACGATTACTCTGTTGGCATAGGTTATAACTTCGATGGGTTAGCAATGGATTACCGCGTTCGTGCGGGCTATCGTGAATTTAATTTCGAAGTGGAAAATTTTTCAAGTATTAACGCAAACACTAAAGTTGACGGTTACTTCTTGGGATTAGAAATTGATTTTTAATTACTTAATTTGTTTATTAAGTAACAATAGTTCGGACATTTTTTATAATTCATTGAATTTCAACATATTATTGAAAGTGTTTTTAAAAATGCAATTCTATAAAATTCAATAACTTACTTGGCTGTTATTGTCACCTAATTGAAAACTGTCCGAAGTATTGAAGTAAGTGAAGCCAATAAAAAAACCGCCTAATGGCGGTTTTTTTATTGGCTAAGAAAAGGTCTACTTTTCAAATTAACTTACTTTTTCAAGCCGTTATTAATACCAATGATGTCGTCTTCGCTTAATGTACCCGCAGCTTGTTTAAGCGCGAATACCGACTTGATATAACCATAACGTGCATCAGAAAGCTGACGCTTAGAATTATATAAATCACGAGTACGATTGAGTACATCAACAATAGTACGGGTACCAACCTCAAAACCTGCTTGAGTCGCTTTTAACGCACTTTCAGAAGAAACAACCGATTGCTCGTAAGCTTTAATTGAGCTGATAGACGCTTTTACGTTGTTAAAATTATTACGAATATTTTTAACGACGCCACGATGTGTTTGTTCGAGCTTTTGGCTCGCGGCAACATAATCGTATTTAGCTTGTTCAACTTGTGAGTCAACCGCAAAACCTTGGAAAATAGGGACGGTTAGCGTCAACCCTATATTCTTGCTTTCTTTGTCTAAATTAGAGGCACTAGCGTCATTACTATCTTGGTTAAAGTTTTTGCTGTAGCCAGCATTCAAGTTAAGCGAAGGTAAATGACCGGCTTGATAAACTTTAATTGTGTCTCGAGCAATATCTTTGCCTAGACGCTGGCCGATGAGTTCGATGCTATTCGCTTCAGCAATTTTTAACCAATCTTTAGCCGATTGTGGTGCAGGCGTGACAGCGGAAAAACGCTCAGTATCTAAAATGTCGATATTGAGATGATCAATTCCGGTAATTTCACGCAGTGCTTCGTAGCTATTGTCGAGCGTATTCTGAGCCAAAATTTCAGACGCTGTTGCCAAATCATATTGAGCTTGAGCTTCATGAACATCAGTAATCGCTGTTAAGCCTACTGCAAAGCGTTGCTTAGTTTGCTCAAGCTGACGCTCAATAGCGCGTTTCTCGGCAAGTTGAAACTCAGAATTATCTTTTGCAGTTAATACATCAAAGTAGCTTGATGTTACGCGTGCCATCAATTCTTGTAATGCGGCGGCATAAGCTGAATCAGCTTGCGCTGCAACTTTTTCAGCTAAATCTAAACCAATCCACACGGTATGGTCGTAGATACTTTGAGTAAGAGATATTCCGGTAGAAATTCCAGAAGAAGTAAATTCAGAAGAATTTCCCCAACTCTTGTTATAACCGACTTTACCACTGAGCGTTGGCAATAAGCCTGCACGGGTTTGTTCAATTTTTGCGTACGAAGAATCACGCTGTGCTTTCGCTTGCAATACGATAGTATCGCTGGTCAATGCTTGCTGATAGATCTGTAATAAATCGTCTGCATAAGCACTTGATGACGCGGCAGCGAGTGCGAGCGCGGCACAAACAGATTTAAGTTTAAATTTCATGTGCTGTCCTTTTAGACATTCGGTCTTCTTATATGAAGACATATTAACTTCAAAAATATGCCTTATTTTCAAAGTCAGGCACAAGGCGAGAGTCACTTTGAAAACACTGGCGGTTTGCGCTTCCCGACGCTTCCCGATACAGCAAATCTTTACTACTTTTTTTAATGAGTTAGATACTAAAAAGTATTGATGTTTCAGTCAAACGAAAAGTGTAACAGATTTTATTTGTCAACTGTGTGATAACCTTGCAGGAAATTTGCAACTAATTGTTCCGGTTCTTGATATGACTCGATTAACAAACCAATTTGATTGTACTCATGTGCAACTCTTAGAAAAGAAAACTGTTTTTAAAGGTTTTTTTAAAGTCGACGAGTATCGTTTTAAGCATCGTTTATTTGCTGGGGGTTGGAGCGACGTTATCCATCGTGAAGTGTTCGAAAGAGGTGATGCAGTTGTGGTACTGCCTTATGATCCTATTGAAGATAAGGTGATATTGATTGAGCAGATTCGCATTCCGACGCTGAGAGATAAAGGAACGCCTTGGATGTTTGAATTGGTCGCAGGCATGGTTGATAAACATCGTCAACCAGAGCAAGTTGCACATGATGAACTGTTTGAAGAAGCAGGAGTGAAAGCGAAAAGCCTTAAGCCAATTTCAAATGTATTCGCGAGCCCCGGTGGCACGACTGAACTATTTTATTTTTATTGGGCATATGTGGACTCAAATGAAGCTGAAGGGATCCATGGGTTAGATAGTGAAAACGAAGATATACGTGTCCATGTTGTCACTCGTGAAGTCGCATACGCTATGCTAAAAAGCGGTGAAATTAATAATGCGGCCTCCGTCATAGGGCTGCAATGGCTACAATTGAATTATCAAGACTTAACATAAGGTGAACGCCATGACGTTAATGTCACGTCGATATCAACCTAATGTCAGCCAGTTTTTGGCTTTATGTGGGCGTAATTACCATCGAATACTGCTGTGGATGAAAGTCGGGATGCCAGATGACGAACAATCTCAATGGCAAGTGAGCGGCCAAGTAGGTACGCTTAATGTTAAATTGTTAGAGAACACGCGATACACACAGCTGATTGAAGTGAGTCGACCTCATACTGAGCATCGATTAGTGAGCCAACCCAAAGTGTTAGTTAGAATTTATCATGATGCACAATTAGCAGAAGTGTTAACTAGTCAACATATTTACCAATTACTTCCGGTGTACCATTATCCCAATCCATCTATGCATCAGCCTAATGAAAAATATCAAATTAATGCATTTTTGGAAGAGTTACTCAAAATCGGTTGCCACGATTCGGTGACCATCCCTACAAACAAAAACGCTGGAAAATAATGGTGCGCGACGCAGCAATTTATTATCCTAAAAAGGATAGCAGTAGTGTCTGCTTAATGCAGATCACCGATACCCATCTATTTGCCGATCCTGACGGTCAGCTATTGGGTGTAAACACGGCAAGCAGTATGCAGGCTGTAGTTGAACTTATGTATGTAAAACAACGTGAAGCTGATGTGTTACTGGCCACAGGAGACATCAGTCAAGATTACACTCGTGAATCGTATCAACGCTTTGCAACCAGTTCTGAAACGCTTAAATTACCTTGCCATTATTTGCCCGGTAATCATGATGAATGGCAATTAATGCAGCAACATATGACTGCAAAGCACATATTGCCTCAAAGACAAATCGTGTTTGATGATTGGCAAGTGCTGTTATTGAATTCGACAATTGCCAAGAAACCTGCTGGATTTTTACCTGAATTGGAGTTTCAATTTATCGAGCAGGCTATCGAACAATATCCAGATAAACACGTGTTACTTTGCATGCATCATCATCCGATAAAAATTGATTGTCAGTGGCTGGATCGTCATTGGTTGAATAATGGAGATGAATTTTTGAAACGAATCGAACAATATTCCCAGATTAGAGGCGTACTGTGGGGGCATATTCATCAGCAATTCGATTGTGTTCATACTGGCACTCATCACGATATTGCGCTTATGGCTACGCCTTCGACGTGCATTCAATTTACGCCAAAATCAGATCATTTTGCCGTAGATGGTTTACAGCCGGGTTATCGATTGCTGCACTTGCATGCAAATGGTAGCATTGATACACAAGTGCATCGTGTTGTTGGCGATCGGTTTACCCCAGAAAACGAAGTCAGCGGTTATTAGGCGACAACGAATTACCCATTGCCAGACACCGCAGCGTGAGGAACTATGCTGCTATACATTCATGGATTTAATAGTTCGCCTTTATCAAACAAGGGCATACAAACCGCTGAATTTATCCAGCGTGCATATCCTGAATTAAACTTTTATCAGCCTCAGTTACCCAATTGTCCTCAAGAAGCGGTAGACTTATTAATCGACATTGTAGAACAAGCCAAACAATCCCATGAGCCGTTAAGATATATTGGTTCATCGCTTGGCGGATATTTTGCGACTTACTTGGCGCAGCGGTATGGTGGTAAAGCGGTATTGATAAATCCAGCCATAAAACCGTATGAATTAATGGAAGATTTACTCGGTGCACAATATAATCCATACACAGAGCAATCTTTTGAAGTAACAGTGCAGCACCAGCAATGGTTGAAAGATGTCGATAGCGAAGTAATCATTAATCCAGACCGATTTTTTGTACTACTGCAAACAGGCGATGAAGTGTTAGATTATCGTCAAGCAGTGAGTAAATACCATTGTTGTAAAATGTTGATAGAGCCAAATGGCGACCACAGTTTTGTTGACTATCAGAAGCATTTACCTGAGATAGGTAATTTTTTGAAATTGACAAATTAACTTACAAGGCCGCAACATGGCCATAATTCTTAATAACATTTAGAGCTATGACGAACGAATATACTTCAGATGCAATTGAAGTCCTCAATGGACTTGACCCAGTAAAACGCCGTCCCGGAATGTATACGGATACCACGCGCCCGAATCATTTAGGGCAAGAAGTCATTGATAACAGTGTTGATGAAGCATTAGCAGGGCACGCCACAAAAATTGAAGTGACGTTACATGCTGATAACTCATTAGAAGTCACTGATGATGGTCGTGGTATGCCGGTGGATATTCACCCTGAAGAAGGCATTCCCGGGGTAGAGTTGATCCTGACTAAACTGCATGCAGGTGGTAAATTTTCAAATAAAAATTACCAGTTCTCAGGCGGTTTGCACGGTGTGGGGATCTCGGTAGTGAATGCGTTATCAACACGTGTTGAAGTCAGTGTTCGTCGTGATGCGAAAGTGTACCAAATCGCCTTTGAAAACGGTGATAAAGTCGAATCATTAGAAGAGATTGGCACTTGTGGACGTCGAAATACGGGGACTCGAGTGCATTTTTGGCCAGATCCGAGTTACTTCGATTCTGCAAATTTTTCGATTACTAAACTTGTGTATTTATTGCGTGCGAAAGCCGTACTGTGCCCAGGTTTAAATATTAAGTTCAGTAATAAACAAACGGGTGATGTCCATGAGTGGCATTATCAAGCTGGATTGACAGATTACTTACAAGAGTCAATTAAAGGGCATGTAATGCTGCCTGAACAGCCTTTTGTTGGAAGTTTTAGTGCCAAGTTAGAGGCGGCAGACTGGGCGATTACGTGGTTACCAGAAGGTGGTGATTGCATAAATGAAAGTTATGTAAACCTTATTCCCACTACACTTGGCGGCACGCACGTTAATGGTTTTCGCCAAGGCTTATTAGAGGCTATGCGTGAATTTTGTGAATTTCGTAACCTCACGCCACGTGGGCTAAAGCTTTCACCGGAAGATATCTGGGATCGCTCAACATATGTGTTGTCCGTGAAAATGCAAGATCCCCAGTTTTCAGGTCAAACCAAAGAAAAACTATCCAGCAGACAATGTGCGGCATTTGTTTCAGGCGTTGTTCGAGATGCCTTTTCATTATGGTTAAATTCGAATACCGACTTAGCAGAATTACTGGCAGATATGTGCATTAACAATGCACAACGTCGTCTCAAAGCTGCGAAAAAAGTCGCCAGAAAACGTGTCACCCAAGGGCCAGCATTACCGGGTAAATTAACCGATTGCCGCTCACCAGATCCAATGCGCGGTGAACTGTTTCTAGTGGAAGGAGACTCAGCTGGTGGCAGCGCTAAACAAGCACGTGATCGAGAATTTCAAGCCATCATGCCACTCAGAGGTAAGATTTTAAATACATGGGAAGTCGATGCATCACAAGTATTAGCGTCCCAAGAAGTTCATGACATATCTGTGGCTATTGGTTGCGATCCAGACAGCAACGATATTTCTGAATTACGTTATGGAAAAGTATGTATTTTGGCTGATGCCGACTCGGATGGACTCCACATTGCTACGTTGTTGTGTGCATTGTTTATGAGACATTATCAAGTGTTGGTTGAAGCAGGGCACATCTACGTGGCGATGCCGCCATTATTTAGAATTGATATTGGTAAAGAAGTATTTTATGCCCTTGATGAAGGTGAAAAGCAGGGGATATTAGATCGTATTAGTGCCGAAAATAAAAAAGGAAAAGTTCAAGTCACTCGATTCAAAGGATTGGGCGAAATGAATCCTTTACAACTGCGTGAAACGACGATGGATCCTAATACTCGTCGCTTGGTACAATTGACCATCGACAATATTGAAGAAACCATGGCATTAATGGATATGTTGCTAGCCAAAAAGCGTTCAGCTGATCGCAAAACATGGCTAGAGTCAAAAGGTGATTTAGCCGAACTATAAGG
>VSKX01057792.1_pt1 | contig 11446 bp, 13 predicted proteins | sample 4799481 | NCBI WGS metagenome assembly VSKX01 (sample SAMN12179537, study PRJNA552185) | sponge metagenome | biome: deep-sea hydrothermal plumes; feature: spots directly above weak diffusing fluid; material: sea water; isolation source: sponge from the Swan site of a hydrothermal vent ...
CAGCCTCGATGAGGACGCCCTCTTTTATAACGCCTATATACCACCATATAATATCAATTTTTTCCGTACATTGTTTCATGAAAAATAATTATTTTTTACTGGTTCTAGAACGTTTACGGTATTGTTTATATTTCAGGTGTCTAAGCAGTACAATAAGCGCTTGTCAGTCCTCTCACAGTTGGAGAGGCACTTGGTCCAGGCCAGAGCAAAGGGGCTAGCAGATGATGAGAAATTGCTCACGTCCAAGACTGAGCTGTGTTCAACATACACTGAGCTCAACCTGCCTAGAGGACCTTCACAGTTCAGGAAATACCTTGACGAAGAATTGCTGTCTCGTCACAACTTGCTGGTGCCCTTGATGTTTCTTCCAGCTCAGCCTGAAGACCATCAACCACCTCAAGGTGTCTAGATAATTATAATTGGCTTTGTTGAATGTTATTTATGTTTGCACAGATACCCCTCCACTGTATCTCAGTCCTACAATCACTGCTTCCAATCATGCTCACAAAGGCCTGACTGTTCCCAGTGAAACAAACGCTGAAAAGCTGGTACTATAATTATGGGTAGCTATATTGGTATAATAATACAATTATGTGCATATGCATAATTGTCGTGTAATTAGTGACCTTTAGTGGTGTCACCAGTGACCTGACCTATTCTGCTCTTTTTATGATCTGTGTGATCTAAGAGTGTGATAGATATGCAGCCAATCATGTGTTATAATTATGTTCTGACATTTTTGGCATTACAGCCCAAGAAACCAATATGGCAGGACACCATCTTCTCAGAAGAAAGAGAATTGGAAAAAGCAGGCCTCACACACTTTAATCGCAAAGCCAACTACCTCCGTAATTCGCGCTATTCCAAAACAAAATGGAGTAATACAGCCAGCTCTGGCCCTATTAAGATGAGGCAAAGAGAACAACTTGATCTTAACGAAAAGTATGTTACGTCCGTATGAGTGTATGGTAATTAATAGTATCTGTGTAACCTTCACAGGGAGTGTATGTCCTTTATTGCTGAGCCAGATGAGGTCCAATTCACTGGCTATTCGGTGGGAAAAACTTACAAGGTATGCATGCGTTCACTCTAACAGCACCTGAGTGCTACATTATACGTGTGTGTTATGTATAAATCCTCTATAATTCCATTTCACAGACCACACTGGAGCTCAAGAACATCAGTGCAGCGAGCAGACAGTTGAGACTTATCCCACTCAAGTCAGCCCATTTTACAGTGACTCCCAGTGCTTGTCCCACAGCTGATGGAGTGATTGCCCCTGGACTGTGTGCCTCCTACACTGTCTCATTCACACCAGATTCACTGTCAGATTATCATGCAGAGCTTAAGGTACGACGTATGTACAGCTATCAACCCCTCAATAATTCTAAGAATCTGCATTTTTATCGCTGGTGTTTCAATGATGTTCGTTATGTTTCCATTCAGTTTACTACTTGTAACGCTGAAGAAGTGACAGTTCAATTAGTAGGTTTCAGACCACCTCCAATTCTCAATAGTGAGTGATTGTTTGCCTATTGTAACTCTCCATTGTAGTCAACTTATTATATACGTAGTTATGACTGTGTGTTGTGTATTGTGGCCACTCAGTTCCTGACATGTTGGAGGTTGGTTATTGTTTGGCTGGAGGAAGGAAGACCACTGTGTTAGAGTGTGCCAACACTGGTGGGGAGGGAACCTTCTCCTTACACCACTTAGACGACACTCCTAACCACCAGCAAACAGTGAATAAACGTTCTATACACTCGTAAATATAATTTTATTTGTGCATACAGCCTGAGCTTGTTTTGGGGCCGTTCACAATCTCCCCAGCTTGTTTCCATCTGCCTGCTGATAAAGGACTTGTGCGGCTGTCTATATTGTTTGCCCCCAACAAAGGGACAGGAGAGTACTCTCGACAATTTAACATTGCCTGTGACAATGGACAAATCATGGGCTTTACTGTCAGAGGTATGGCTGTACTGGTACATATCTTACTCTGTCCTTGTCCGTGTTCAGGTGTTGCTGAGAGTGTGAGTGTGAGCTGTGTGAGTGTCGGAGAGCCGTCTTCGCTGGAGCTTGCTGATGACTCTGATGCTTTGGGAGCAGTGACAAACTCTGTCCTTACCATTCCCACTGTTAATCCACACAGCAAGTCATCTGCATCTGTCTTCATTAAGAATTTTGGGTAATAATAATTATGTCGACAATGGAATTTGTGTTTCTGTACATGTTGTATATTGCTATCACGATTATTTCAATATTTTTGTAGCAATGTTGAGCTGACGTACCATTGGCGGTTCTATCGACCTATCACTGAAGCTCCCTGGTGGAAGAAAGATCAAGGAGACAACCTTCTTGTTAACAAGCTAGTGCCATCTCACGATACACCATTCTCCGTTGACCCTCCCAATGGACAATTGCTTACCAAGGAAACAAAAAAAATTACTTTTCACTTTGCTCCAAACAAGGTAGCCAGTCCTCACACAGTGTGTTGTATTGTGTTCCTTGTACAGGCTGCCTCCTATGTTGACATGGGCCACCTAGTGCTAACTGGGATAGACTCCAATGAGCCTCTAGACAGCACTCTAGAGGAGTTTGACTGGTTGAGGCTGTCTGCCTCAGAGGTGATCGTACTGTGTGTTCAAGTGTCCGCAATGGCAAAGGTATTGTGTATACTAGTCAAATTGTGAGTATTTTCTACTTGCGTACGTGCATCTGAAGGAATTTCATGTGGATGCATGTCCACCTGCTCTGCTAATACCGTACAAGCTACCTTTAGCCACTGAGACTAAGAGACGGGTCAAGGTATGAAGTGTTGTGGTATCTGTTTGTTATTGAAGCCTCAGTGATTGTACTGTAGTTGAGCAATCATAGCCTGGCTCCTGTGTGCTATCAGTGGTCTGAGTACCAGAATGAGACTGTGGCTATTGCAGTGGACCCACCACATGGTCGTATAGGTATAGGAACAAGCACACACACACACACACTGTACTACACATGTATGTTTTACTGTAGACCCTGGCAAGCACACACACTTGCAAGTGTGTATTCGGTCCATTGAGAAAGGCTCATTCTCATGCACTCTGTTGTGTCATTTGGAGAATTCTGATAAAACTGTTGCTCTTCCGATCCTAGGAAAAGTTGAAGTAAGTTTGCTGTGTTTTACATCCTAGCAATGCATGCACTCCTCCTGTGTGTTGTGTAGGGACCAGTTGTGAGTGTGTCCTCGCCGTGTTTAGAATTTGGTTTAGTTCCTGTGGGAAGAGTCAGTAGTCTCTCATTGAAGATCATCAGTCACACCAACTGTACCCTCCATTATGCCCTCAGGCAGCTCACAGAGGAAAAGAGAGATCATTTTATTGTGAGTAAATTGTTTGACTAATTAGTAATTTCATACTAATACCTGCGTAACTACGTATGTCTACTACCATACATGTGTAGTAAACAACTTGTGTAAACATTGCTGATTTGTTGGTTTCAGAATATTCCCTGCCTGAGTTTCAGCCCCTGTGAAGGTGAACTGGGTCCCAACGGAAGTGCCTCTGTCAATATAGAGTGTGGAAGCCCAGGTGTCATTGGGACACTCAAAGCAATCGTTCGAGTTCTCATCAATGGACAACCAGCACAGTAAGTATACACAACAAGTCACCCTATACGTACATAGTCAACTCAGCTTAAATGCATGGTTACCACTTTAGTCTAGGTGACTTTGATGATACTGATTATACTCCCAGTCAAGTTTACATTTTGAATGTATCGATAGTCTATGTGTATTATCAGGAGTGCACTCCTGGTATTATGTATATTCAGGATGTAGCTAATTTGTTTGTCTTTCTGTTAATTGTTAGACATTTCTGGGCCCTGGCTAACCTTCAGCGACCACAAGTATCGATGCTCTCCACCCACGTACACACAGAGAAGGCCTACGTGGGGATAGAGTGTTCAGAGGAAGTGGTGCTGGCTAATGACTCGCCTGTTCCTGCCCAGTTCACTTGGAGCAGTCGAGTGGCGGGAGAGGGAGTGAGGGTGGTCGTGGATCCAATGACTGGACGTATAGGCCCTCATCAAACCATCACAATTGGTATCAAAGTCACCTGGACTGAAATAGTAACCATTTTTACTACTTATAATAATTATGTGTTTACTATTATATCTACATTTTACATGTTTGATTCAATTTGTATCTATAGAAACCCGATGCTGAAGCTATATTGCGTTGTGAAGTCCTTGATATGGAGAAACCTATCTTCCTCTTGCTCTCTGCACAAGTTCTTGGTCTCTCAGTATCGTTTAGTCATTCATTGACTGTGGATTTTGGTGCCAATAATGATCTGGGTGTCCCTGTGAGCAGAACACTGACTGTTACCAACACCAGTGGAATACCAACCTCTTTAGACACTCGGGTTGTGTTGTATTCTTCAGCTCCCACTCCTACACCTCCTGTGCTCCCTAAACCAGGTGCCAATATTATTATGTAAAACGTACCGCTCTTCTAACTGCTATATACGTAGGTAACAGTACCCCACATCTGTGAATAGAACCTACATCTGTAGAAGGCTTTATACAGGTACTCACTTGTAAGCCATTGTTTCTACTTTCAGGAGAGGGTGGTCGAAAGAACAAGAATAGAGCTCTTCTTAGTCGAACTTCAGACAAAAGTGGCAAGCAGACCGTCTCCGGTAAGATACATTATAGTACTTGCTGTACATTGTGCGTACTATAATTGTGTGATTGTGTTCACAATTGGATGACTGTTTCAGAATACACGAGTTTATTACTGAGAGGAGGACTAGGCTGTTGCTTTGTTGTGGACCCAGTTTCAACTCCTCTCCCACCGTTCACTGCACTACCAGTCACTCTCACAGCACACAGTGACATGTGGGGCCAGTATACTGACCAGCTTGTATGCAAGGTAAAGCAACCGCTCTTTGTGTCCTATTGTAGCTATACATGTACACACACACACATTCGATCCCCTTTTAACATAATTATGTTATTAATACCGAAAGAAATTTTCTATGCATAATTTGTAACTTTTAAGTTCAGTATAAGTGCTGCTACTTCTGCTGGGTCCAGCACTGTACAACAAGCACACTTGACTGTAACCTAGACTATAGCCTCAACCCCAGGTTGATTTTATTTCTGCTGAAATAAAGTTCGGTTGCTTGAAAAAATATTATAACAATTGACGTAGGTGGCTGGGGTGGAGGACACTGTAGTATCAATCAACTATGGTGCTGTAGGCTGTCCCATTGTGTTCCTCTCTACTGCTACTGTGGGCCATACTCTAGCGAGGTGAGCAAAGTCACCACAGCTGGGTCTCAATGTATGTACACTTGTGTTTGTGTAGACTGGGCTCCCTTGCTCCTGGGGCTAAAGCTGTTAGGAGAGTGCTCAAAATCAAGAACAACAGTCCAGTTGGTAAGCTACTCACTAGCTATAATAATACTACATGGTATGTGTATTATTGTTTCATATGTAGCCATTCGCGTGGACTGGGAGATGTTCAATATTGTTCTGAATGACAATAAGTATGTGGATCTTGTCATGGCAATTGGAGATCCCTTCCCCAGAGATGATAGGTTATTGGGAGGCACTCATAGGCCAATGGTTGACAGACCTCTGTCTCGAGGTAACAACACAGGACTCGTCTCAAGGAGTGAAAGTTATCTTATACCATCAGAGAAAAGCGAGTTTTCAGATGATTTTTTTGTTTCGCACAGTGAGAGCAAACTCGGCAATATTTCGCCCGATGAAAAGGAGCCTAACGAGCATTTAATAACTGCTCTTATCAAACCCCATGAAGGAGTTCGATCCATGTGTCCGTTTGATATCCACCCTAAGCAAATAGTGCTCCCAGCACATGGTGTAGCTGCTGTTGAAGTGACATTTCACCCGTCTATAGAGGGTCTCAATGAGATGGGCCTGCATCCGGCCTCCTATGCTCTGGGTTATATGAGTCTGGATAACGAGTGTCCTTCATCTGTTACTAGGAAGTCTCTATACGATGTGGAGCCTCTGCGTATTGACATCATGGCAGAGATAGAGCACAACAGGTTGGCCCCACCAACAATTAACCCGAGGCGCGCATGCGCGCAGCGGGTACAGTAGTCCGTCAATCTGTCTGTCTGCCTGTCTGTCTGTCTGTCTGTCTGTGTGTCAATCTGTCTGTCTGTCTGTCTGTTTGTCTATATGGCACTACTCTGTTTGGCTAGACATCACAATTTGTACGTATTTTAAAAACTAAGGCTTATAGTTTGCAAAGAAGTCTTTGTTTCACAGAAAAGGCGAGCTAAACCTAAGAATCTTTTTACGTAGCTAGCTCAATCTAAACACGGCTATTATTCAAGCCAATATTATTAGCCACGCCCAGCTAGACTACATAAAGGCCTTTCATGACCATGAAAATGTTAGAGCACGAAAATATCTCGCTATACCGTAGCTACGAACTCTGGCAGTTTTCATTCTCTTTCTTTTAACATTGAGACTATAGTCTATAGGCTCTGGCCGGGAGACAAAACATATGGCTGGCTGCATTTTTGGCTTATGTTTGATTTGACCCGTTTGTGTAATGGGTCATCCCGTTACGTAACTGGACAATGGTTGAGCATCGGTTTGGTTATTATTATTATTATTATAGATACGTGTACATGTCTGGTGTATGTAGTGTGGACCATCTGTGCCATATTGCCGTTACAGCTCTATCATTGTACAGACTGTCGTTACAGTGTTATGAAGATGGTGGCCTCGATTTTACCTATCCAGGCTCTGTTCTGTTACAGGATAGTGAAGTGAGTGAGCACTATTTAATCATTGTGTTGTGTGTGTGTCATAGCTATCTCTGTTCATACTCATGCAGGTGATCGATGAGAGACAGATAGTCTTGACTCATCACTTCTCACTCCTCAATCCTATACCCACCTTGGCAGAGTTCGCACTAAACACACGATCAGAGAAATTCAGAGTCTCTAAGAAGGGACCATTTCATGACAACAATTGTATTACCTTGCAATCTCAAGAGAGTGTATCCGTGAGTGAATAATTGAATGCAACGTTGAGTGTGTTTTAACTGCTAATTCTCTACAGTTTGATGTCTCCTTCACCTTGTCTTTAGATGACCTGCAGAGGACTAATGTTGAGAACAATTGTACATTCACAGACTCTCTAAAAGTTCTATATTCCACTGGTGCTATTCAAGTAAGCTCACAGTCAGCAGCTTAGCCTACATCTGCATGTCCGTAACAGCATGAACCCCTCCCCTTTATCAGCAAATAAGTCTATAATATACGTAGCTCTCGCTTTCGTATGTTGCATTTATATTCAGGAATTTCCTTTGACTGCCATCATATGCTTGCCTCGGCTCACCCTCTCCACTTCTCAACTGGAGTTTAACACTACATACATTGATGGTCCACCTGCTGTGGCTACTCTGGTGCTATCTAACCACAGCTTGTCTGCTGCCTTGTGGAGTCTGGAACTGTCTTCAGGTACCAGCTTATGGCCACAGGCCTACTGAATTATGCAAAAAAATGTTTCTTTTTTTGTCGCGTCAGTTACCCTTTACAATTATATTGACAATCACTTAGACATACAAGAGGTAGTATCGGTGTGTCCCGAGTCTGGTGTGATGCCCCTACATTTGTCTGGAGGGACTGTGAGCACCAAGCTCATTCAAGTGGAGTTTAGTCCAAGGTATGTGCATCGGCTGTGTGTACGCACTAGCTGTGCCAGCCTTATTAATAGTCCAGGCTTCCCCCAGCAGATACGTATTCATGAAAAGTGTGGATTGCTTGTAAATATTAGTTATTGTGTTTTCTTCGTATGTTTAGACGTGAGTATAAGTACAGAGGAAGAGTGTATCTAAGGGAGGCACTGACTGGTAGGGAACAGGTGGTGACTGTGACAGGACAAGGATCAGCCGATCAAAAGTACATTCATTAGTAATTGGCACTGAACCGCTTTATTATTATAGCAAAACTAAGTCATATCTGCATGCTTCTTACATCCATTCCTTTTCTCATTTTTGGCATCTTACAGCAATAATATCACTTATAAAGAACATTAGCACAGTACACATTAATTTTTATAATTATTATGTTATCATAAATAAAGAGCTGCTCTATTTTATATTTTACATGTACAAATTGATGGTGGTCTATGTGTTTCTGAATCAGTTCCCTAGTAGGGAATTATAGGCTTATGCTCTATCACCGGTCACAACTTTGAAACTGTTGAACACCACATTTCTACTAGGAAATCCTTCAGTATTGTTGAAATCTGCTATCTGCTCAGCGATGCAGAAAGTGTGTAAAAAACTTGCCGTCGTCGTATTGGTTGCATTGCGGTCACAGCTGTAATTTTCTGGCTCTCCTAATAGCGTGTGAACCTGAAATTACACAGAAGCTGTGATCATACACAAGAAAGTGTAATTAAAAAGCTTCAACTTTTACTGTTATTCTAGGTTCATTCTCACCAGGTTACACCAGGCCTCCACCTTCCTGTCAGACTCTAGTGTGGTGGTGTTGACTCTCACAGCAGTCTCCATTGCTGCCACCTGATCACAGATGTTCTTGATCACTCCTGTACCACGTAGCTCCTTTCTAGCACAGTCATTCGTAACGTTGTTGAACGTTTGGATTACATTGCTGCTCTCAACTTTAGCAATTAGCTGTAGTTCATATACACATTGTAAAAGGGACTGTTTGAAATTCAAAACCTAAATGCTAGGTTGAAACCTAACCCTTATATGTACCACCATAGATGCCAGTATAGCTTAATTGTATATGCTTGTATAGTTTTACCTTAATTGTTGTCCTTTTATCGAAAAAACTATTAGCGTTGACTGTTGCCAGTGCCATGAAAATCAGTAGCAAACACTTGATTGTAGCTCGGGCATAGATTGAAGACATGATGATGATTTCTTTGATGTACGTGGTCGGATTATTTGAATTTGCTTGCTCTGCTGCTTTGGTATACATAATAATGGTGTGCGTTCCTCTTTTATAGATCTAGCTACCAGTGGTTGTACACAATAATTAGGACAACAATGTAGATGTAGATACAATGCTACAACTCCAGTTTAGGAATGTTGTAGTTAGTGTAGGACTCGCGACTGCCCTGAGAGCAGCGCAATGTAATGACTGAGAATGTAATGAGTGCTATTGGGTTTACGTCATCATTAATAATGGGATGACATTATCTAACCAAATCGATGAATGTAATCCCTACTACGTATAAGGTCACACGAAGAAAGACCTGAGAAGTTCTCACTGATTGAAAATCCTAAGTACAAATGGAACAAACAAATGGATCAATAATAATTTTACACGCAGTACAAATAAAATAAACTGATAGTGCACATGCAAGCGACGATAATAATATTATGACAGATTAGTGCTAGGTTGATTAATTAAGATACATGATAGAGATCATAACATGGAAGTGCTTTGAACAGTTTATCAGCTCTCCTAGTACATTGAATAGCAACTAATAGAGTAATAAGAGTCATCAGTACACCTCCCACGAGAGCCCCTGCCTCAGTAGCACTGTGCCCCACCAGGTAGATCTGGATCTGGATCACATTCCATCTGAAGAAAAACACAACTTTAAATTGAATGCAGCAATATGGAAAAAAAACACCTTTAGTTTTGCTACAAAATATTAAACAGATCGAGTGGCTGAAATAATTATACTATAGTGAGACCGATCCTGGTACTTACTGACTTTCCGCCCAAGTGGAGTACTCAGTGCTGGCTGGCTGTTTACTATCAATTAGAGCAGGGGATTCTGCCCTATGCATGTACGTGAAACTCTCCAGACAGTGACAGTGGGTGTTGTTGATAGGCAGAGCAGTCCTGTTGGTCACCTGTGAATACAGAAAGCAAGCTTCATTTCTAACAGATACATACACTGTAGAAAATAACATAGGAAGATCTTCATCTATTCAAGGGAATTCAAGGGATATCTACGTACTTTAGTCAACATAAGGTAATAATTGTATATACCTGATCATTGTCGTTCACCATGCTCCAGCATTGGTCACAGGTCAGTACAGTGTTGTTGAAGGCAGTGTATTTGGCAACTAGTTGGAATATTACAGATGTGTAGCCTTTTGAGAGTATGGGGCTGTCAGTCAGGGGCACCACAGACACATACCTGTTGAGAGGCACTCCAGCTGCAGAAGTACACATTGTCAAATAGAGGCACATTGGTATTCTCCAGTTTAAAAATCTTACAGGCTAATGAGTTGCTGTAAGGCGTGTTAGTGACACTGGCGAAGAGAGAACAAGATGAGTTGACCAGGAAACAAGAGAGAAGCTCTTCAATGAAAGTACTGTTAACAAGCACATTCTCCACGCAATTGCTGGTATTTTTGCATTTTGGACCAGCAACTCTCAGAACAGCCTGCATTAAACAATATTATTCTCACAGAAGAAGATTCAGTGTAAACGTACCTTTGTAGCTGCTGTAGCAATTAGAGCTAGTTTTCCAGCCACAAACGTGAGGGACGAATTACCGACAAGATTACCCACATCATCATACTGGCTACCAAAGAACCTGTCACGATACATTATTAATAACATGAAACTTAGAGAATTCATGATTCCCTCACTCGTTATTGAATTCCTCATTAAAATCCGCTAGAACGTAGCCCTCAAAGTTGTCTTGCACCCCGGCCCTGAGGAACCTCTGTAAAGAGGCAGGTGGCAAGTCCTTCCTAGTGGCAGAAGAGAGATTGAAGCCCTCTCGGGACAGCTCACTCGTGAGGTTGTTCATAAGATTGGTATTCCGTGCCTGTACATGGAAACAATTTTAGCATCTGAGCAATCCGAACAAAAGACAACCGGAACAGGCCTGAACTAGGTTCCCATAATGCAGTTACATGAATAACATAGTGGCCACTGGGGAAAACAAATTAATGCACTAATACCCCAATTACCCCAATTACAAGCACAAGACACGGGTCCATTACAAAATATCTGCATACAGTACACGAAAACTTTCTGTTAATATCCTTTCATGGGATAATTTTAATACCACTTAATGTCTTATTGTCTCCCTTGGGAAAAACTCAGAGTTATGGTATGTAGAACAGCGATGAAATATTGCAAACACTTACATTGATATTTCCGTGTAAGAACAGGTTGTTTGTTTCCTGATTTGCTGCAGTCTGTAATCCTAACTGACTGAACTCAAGGAATGTGGTTAGGTTAGTCAGACCAATAAGGGGAAGTTGCTGAATAAATAGATGGAGACGTAGATATAACAAGTACGTACCAAGTATGGTAACTAAAACTATGAAATACCGTAGAAGCTGGTTCAGTACTAGCCTCCTACGCAGGCCCCTAAAAGAAGGAGGCCTGCCACTAGTTGCACGCGCATGCGCAAAATTATTGCATACTTCGTCACAGTAAATTCGTTATAAAAATAAACGGTGAAAAATTAC
>VSKX01050261.1_pt1 | contig 11441 bp, 7 predicted proteins | sample 4799481 | NCBI WGS metagenome assembly VSKX01 (sample SAMN12179537, study PRJNA552185) | sponge metagenome | biome: deep-sea hydrothermal plumes; feature: spots directly above weak diffusing fluid; material: sea water; isolation source: sponge from the Swan site of a hydrothermal vent ...
AGCAGCCAGGTGAGGAGACTCAGATATTACAAACAAACAAACGGACTACTATAACCCGCTGGCCGCGGCGTGGCCTCGGGTTAATTATGACCCAACTAAACGTAAGCCTATAACTTAAGTTTTGTTTGTTCAATTTCAATAAATTTGTGATTTTCTGAAAGCCCGCCAAAAACTCTATAAAATTATGTGTTTATTCAAAAACTTTAAAACGGCTAACTTTTGACTAAATCACCCACTTATAGTCCATGGTTTTTTCTCAAATTTGGACCTGACACTAATTTCAAATCTAAACACATCATTTGAAAGACCTTCTCAAGAGCTACAGAACGAACTCAATAGTTGTGAAAATCGACATTCCTAACTAGAGTTATAAGCTCTCAAAGATAGCGGCTGAAACATGTGCAATTGAGTTCTAAGAGCCTAGAACTAGAGTTTTGTTTGTTCGATTTTGTGATTTGTGTCTGCCTAAATAGTGTGGTCATCTCAAAAATCAATGCTCACTACTCAGTTTTGCTAATCACGTCACTCCATTGTCGTTCGTACAGTATTTTGTCTGAGGAGAGAGGAGCTTACCTCCGAACTGTGTGTAGGCCTGCTTCACGTCACAGAGTCTCATGACCAGCTGCTCACAAGGAATGCACTCTTGATAATGCATCTTATATCTGAAACAGTAATAGAGTAATTAAAGTATCTGTATTATTATAATTGGCCTGGCTACTATACATGTCGACCAGTGATGGTGTAGACCTACCTCTGTGCTATGAGTCGGAGCTGATTGGTAAGAACGTTGGCGTCTGAAGTAATACCAGCCACACTGCAAGCCTTGTTTCTGCAAGGAAAACAAATACACATACAATACACACAATCATGCATTTAAGCCTGGTTCACAATAATTATGATGCTGGAGCTTGCATAGCATAACAAGCGACCAAAATACTTGACTAGACCCAGTTCTAGTCGAGTGTTTCCAGAGGCTCTTGACACTACGTACGTAGGCTCAGCATCAGCATCGTCATAGTGTGAACCAGACTGGATGAATGGTGGACTCACTCGTCCAGTCTGTAGATTTTCTCAGAATACAAGACATCATCGAGTAGCTTGTTAGTGTTCTTTCTCTCGGCTGCGAGGAGGACTCCGTCCGAGGCCAGTATACCGAGACATGTTCCAGCGTGACCTATTGCCTCCATAGCATACTCTACCTGGTACAACCTCCCTGTGTGGGGGCGGGGTACCATAATACCTCTAATTAGCGAGACCCTCCAAATATGTGATACCTGGTGCCACTTCTCATAATAAATGTGTTTTTCGTACACAGTGGAGCTTACTATAATTATGTGTTGCGTGAATTAGAGGTCTTACGGTACGGTATGGGTAATGTGTGTACACGTGTCACATGTGTGTGTGTGTGTGGAGTGAGCGTGTCACTATGTGTGTGTGTGTGTGTGTGGAGTGTGTGTATGTGGTAAGGACCTCCTGGACAACCTACCCACCCTCTGGGGAGAAAATGGTTGTTCTTGTATCATATCTTCGAGACTGGAATGGATTGAGTTAATGAGAGGCAACACAGAAATATCTAATGAGCACTTACCATGGCACTCGAGCTGAGAAGAGCTAGCTGATTCCTTCTTTATCTCTGCTCTTGATCAAAACTTTTTGCAACGTATATCCACGTGTGTGCCCGTCAAATTTTAGACGGGCTACCCGCAAATTGGTGCAACTTTTGCTGTGGTAACAACTAATCTGTACATACGTACGTACGTACGTGTATGTGTGGTGGCAAGTGAAAGTTCGTTGTGTTTACATTTACAGAATCACAGCATTTAGAGGCCTAACCCCTGTACGATACGGACCCACTTGTCAGCAAAAGACGTTTGATAAAAACACTGGACAGTAAGTCAAAGGGCTAGGGACGTACTAGACTAGACTGTGAATCCTTGTCAAGTGCAGTGGAGCCTCTTTGTTGTGTGATAGCTACTGCACTGGTGGAGGTACGTGGTGATGGCGTCAGCTGGGGCCACTTCTATGAGAGCACTCAACATGGAGTTCAAGGCTTTAGAGAGAGAACCAGTAGAGGGGTTCCTAGTCACCATACCGGATGAAACAGACTTTTATACATGGCAAGTAGCAATTTTCGGGCCACCTGAGACTCCGTACGAAGGTGGTTATTTCAAGGTTAGTTTGTTTTTCAGCTGCCTCGAGGTTTTATAAAATTGGTCTTTTGTTTGTTACACCCAGGCCGAAGTAAAGTTCCCTATTGACTATCCCTACTCTCCGCCACGACTACGATTCCTAACTCCAATCTTACATCCCAACGTGTATCAGGTAATACTGAGACTAGTGCCAAATAGATACATATCTGTGTGGCAATCCTGGCTCACAATATGACGACACTGGATCTTATGTAGCGACAGTTAAAGCTGGTTTATAATACGATGATGACGCTAACTAGTGTCAAAACGCTGACACTACACTGGAATAGAACCTGGCTCTAATCGAGCGTTACCTGACGCTTAAGCATCATATAGTAAAAACAGTGACACTACGCTCGAATAGAACCTGGCTCGAATCGAGCGTTACCTGACGCTACGAGGCTACATACGCTTCAGCATCATAATTATTATAAACCTGCCTTTACACACGAATAGAACGCAACACTGTAGTAATACGTAGCTGTAGCGTCATATTGTCAACAACCAGGCTTGTTACAGTCTGAGCCTCAGTTCCAGGCCACTACTGTATGTAAAAGACAATACAAAGGTTTGCTGTATCGTTAACAGCACAGTTAGTAGTTATTTATCACGTTGATTGCTCTCCTCGATTGTGTGACTTTCACCATGTACAATAGGACGGTGAGCTGTGTATATCCATCCTGCACCCTCCTGGAGAGGACCCTCACAGTGGAGAGCTACCAGCGGAGAGATGGAACCCAACTCAGAGTGTCAGGTAACATAACAGCGTCTGTTTTTAAACTCTTTTTGAGTGGTCTGCTATATTATGTCAGCGACTCGGAGCACTAGGAAAGGCTGATGCACAATGTGAAATACTGTAGAATACTTATTGTGCTGTGTCGGTAGCGTCAGTTGCGTAGGGCCACACACAGATATAACATAGTCTCTATCCCAGTGTTGCGTCTGTATTTTGTTGGTAGCTTAGCACAGCTGCATGCATTTTGAATCCATTTTGAGTGACTATAAAATAGCGCGAAAAGACCCTCTGTTTTGTGACTGTTCTCTTGAACCCATTTTAAGAGAGGAACTTTGTAAAGTAGACATCTGCTACGTATGTGAACAACTTACACGTTAACTGCTAGCTCAATTTGTACATGTTACATTCCATGCTTTGTCGACTTGCCAGATTTTTGGCCAACAATTGCAAGTTGCAAAAGTGCCTTTGGCTGTATCAAGAACTCTTGGCTGTATATATGCAACACTATTATACATGTATATCAATGCCCCTTGTGCATTTTTTATACTATTAAGGCAGTTTTTTCTTGTGATCCAACAGAACAATATTACTGAGTGTTATATCGTTATTGAACGAGCCCAATATATCCTCCGCCGCTAATGTGGACGCCAGTGTCCTGTACAGAAAGTGGAGAGAGAGTAGAGGAAAAGACAAACAGTTTGTTGAAGTAATAAAGTGAGTACAATGTTTCGGTAAAAATACTTGTTTGTAGTAATCAAGAAACTTACTTACTTACTCACGCACTTACTCCAAACAGAGTTATGACTGATGTAGACTTACAAAAATTAGCATGTGTTCAGCCTCTCTTTTTATGTTTAGTGTAGCTTAGTTTCGAGCTTCATAACTTGTGTTTTGACTCTCCCGTTTCAAGTCTAAAAGATGCATTCAATAGCTCAAGCACAGTGTGTATTTAACTTGAAGGAAGGAAGTAGGGAATTTCGAGATAAATGTGTTATTATACTATGTGTTTACTGTATATACATTTTTTACAGTAGGAAGGAAGGAAGGTCCTTTGTGTTAATCTGGTTTATGTTTTCACATTCAGGAAGCAAGTTGACAGCTCCAGAAGAGAAGCAGAAGCTGATGGAGTGAAAGTACCCACCACACAGGCAGAGTACTGCCATCAGCACAAGCAACCACCAAGCTCCACATCTAGCTATGACATAACTGATGACATGTATGACGGAGACGATTACTATGAGGACAGTTCAGACAATGAAGAAATGGTCGATAGTAGCACAGACAGTGACCGAGAGGACTTAGGGGCTGAAGATAGTGGCATGGCATAGCATTGGCATCAGATATATTCTATGTATTCACTTCTCTAGAGCTTTGTATGTGTGCATTTGTGTCACTACATTGTGTAAGGTTCTTTTATGTCATGATGAGCAACTTTTAGGTAAAGATCGACGCAACTGAATATCGTTTGTCACGCCCCCATATCATGCGCATGCACTGAGCATGCGCACTGTGTGATTCTCGTGCCCTTTTTAGTAGCCATTTTGTTTTCTTTTGAAGACAGTTAAAGGTCGTTACCTGCAGTGACAGCAGGGCTAGGGAAAGATGATATCTCTGCGAGCTGCACGGTTCCTTGGGAGGTCCTTCGTCAGAAGCACCGTTGTGGTAAGCTGGGAGATTTGCCCCCAAAAAGCCCATCTCTAGTATGATTTTATATGTTTATTTCACTCTTGTTTCACGTAGGTGCCACGAAATCTGGGTCCAACGATTTCCAGTGTCTACCATAACAGTGGTGTTCGAAATGCAAGTGGTAAGTTCGGCCCTATCATTTTATGATAGTTTGTGTATGCAAATTGTCCCACTGCCACGTATGTGAGTGTGTGTGTATGCTAGCCCTGTCTAGGCGGGTTCACAATACATGCAACGTGGGGGGTATTGCCTGCGTTTTACATAAGAATAATAGGCTTGAATCGTATTCTTGTGAGGATGGCGCGTACATATTGTAAACCTGCCTTGACTATCATGTTGTATGTTGTGTGTGTGTGGCTACCTCTGTTCACTGTCACATGTGTATTGTGTGTGTGTGTAGGGGGTCCCACTAGTGCTGAGGTGTCGTCCATCCTGGAGCAGCGTATAATGGGGTTCACTGACAAAGTGGAGCTGGAGGAGACTGGTCGCGTGCTGAGCATTGGAGACGGTATTGCTCGTGTGTACGGACTCAAGAACATCCAGGCCGAAGAAATGGTGGAGTTCTCAAGTGGACTAAAGGTACAATTGTGCTTACCCGCTCTAATTAGTGCCCAGCAGCCCCTGTATATTTGTATACACACAATTGATATCTATGTCAATATATATAACATCTGTTATTGTATTCCATATGTTATAAACTTGTGTATGTGTGTATCAAGTGGGTTTTTCTTGCAGGGTATGGCCCTCAACTTGGAGCCCGACAATGTTGGTGTCGTCGTGTTCGGTAACGACAAACTTATCAAGCAAGGAGACATTGTCAAGAGAACTGGGGCTATCGTTGATGTGCCAGCCGGAGAGAAAATGTTGGGTAGAGTAGTGGACGCTCTCGGTGATCCCATTGACGGAGCGGTAGGTCTAATTTGTGAGAACCCTGTTTCTAAATAACGAGCACCCTCGTTGTAGCTTCATTCAAGCGTACAATAGATCAATTAGCATTCGTATTAGAGTTATGTACGTGGCGTTACACAAGATAAACGCCTGGTTCACAATATGACGTTGGAGCTTACGTACGTAGACGAGCATCAGGACACGCTCGATTAGAACTTGGTTCTAACTCGAGCATTTCCTGGCGCGTATGGCACTAGTCTACGTACGTAAGCTTCAGTATTATAATTATGTGAACTGCAGGCTTAACATCATTTAGGTATCCCCTCCACACACACTTAACACGCCCACACACAGGGTCCCATCATTGCCGAGAGAAGTCGTGTAGGTGTGAAGGCCCCCGGTATCATTCCTCGTATCTCTGTGCGTGATCCCATGCAAACTGGCATCAAGGCTGTGGACAGTCTGGTCCCTATTGGCAGAGGACAACGAGAGCTCATCATTGGAGACAGGCAGACTGGGTAGGAGGCTACGTCCACTCTTATGCCTGGTTCACAATACACATAAATCGCTGATGTGGCATGCCGCAACGTGCCGCGTTGAATAGAACTCAACGGGAATCGCACGCGGCACCCCCTCCCCACAGAGCGGCACGTTATGTGTATTATGAACCAGGCTTTACATTGGCTTAATCCTGGTTCACATTATAAAACTGGAGCATCAGTTGCATAAGGTCACACAAATAGACATAGTTCTAATGCATTGCCATATATGGCATATTGCAGACCTTTAGTATCAACATTTCGTTCAGCAAGTTACATTGTACAATGTTAGACTTGACTTGGTTTGTTTTCTTTCTGCAGTAAAACTGCCATTGCTATCGACACCATCATCAACCAGCAGCGTTTCAACAACGGCACTGATGAGAGTGAGTTACTTACCCACACAGCCCTGTTCTCACACACTCACTACTACACTGTTTCCCCCTATACAGAGAAGAAGTTGTACTGTATCTACGTGGCCATCGGTCAGAAGAGAAGTACTGTCGCTCAGATTGTCAAGAGGCTCACTGATGCCAGTAAGTACAGTACTATGTATGTGTGTGTCTATATAGCCACCTCAAAACTCTGAGCACACCATTGGAAACACCTTAAAAAGCTACTGAATACCTACTTTAGTTTCGAATGAAGTGGACTACTGCATTTTCCAAACGCCTGTATTTTGTTATAATTATGCTACTAAATTGTTGCACACTTATTTCTAATTAATGCCCACTGTACCCATCCCATAATTGCTACCCACAGTTTTGTTTCTAATTGTTGCCCATCCTTCAGATGCCATGCAGTACACTGTGGTTGTGAGTGCCACAGCCTCCGATGCTGCTCCACTGCAGTACCTCGCCCCCTACTCTGGCTGTGCTATTGGAGAGTACTTCAGAGACAATGGAAAACACGCTCTCATCATCTACGATGACTTGTCCAAACACGTAAGTCACTAGTTGTGTGGAAGCTATATCATAAGGCTTTTTTTAGCCTTATTTCAGGAACTGTCTTGAAGGCCCATAACTTGAATTTCGTAAATAAAGTGTAGCTCAAGATTACATAGCTTAATTCGGAGTATGTTCAGTTACAATCTTTCGACATGACCAAATTGGTAATTTTGGCCTTGCACCATGGGCACTTTTGGTATTTCACCGATTTTAACAGTCACATTTGAGTTACCTTATAGACGCTCTAGTTTGGAGTGACCTTTTCAAACTATCAAACTATTGTAGCTCTTGGGGACCACTACCTCGTGGTATATTTAGATCACAAAATGTTGATAAAGTATGTTTGCAATTTTTTCCCACATCTTTCCTCCTCCAGGCTGTAGCTTACCGTCAGATGTCCCTGCTGCTCAGAAGACCCCCAGGCAGAGAGGCCTACCCCGGTGACGTGTTCTACCTTCACTCGCGTCTCCTCGAGAGAGCTGCCAAGATGAACGACGACTATGGTGGTGGATCCCTCACTGCCCTCCCTGTGATTGAGACCCAGGCCGGAGACGTCTCTGCTTACATTCCCACAAACGTCATTTCTATTACTGACGGACAGATCTTCTTGGAGACTGAGCTCTTCTACAAAGGTATTCGACCTGCCATCAACGTGGGTCTGTCTGTGAGTCGTGTCGGCTCTGCTGCTCAGGTCAAGGCCATGAGACAGGTGATGATAGTTTGTGTGCATATAATAATTGTAGTCATTACTGTTCAGTACAGTCGACTCTTTTACAACAAACTGGTAAATTTAGTTCTTTAGACCAGAAATTCTTTATAACCAAAGTGCAAATTACAGGCAATAAGAAGATTCAATATAGTTCATTATAGGCATAATTTCGCTTAATGCGAGCTCGTTGTATCTGGAGTCAACTATAATTATACTACGTATAGTGACAATAATACTATTGTGTCCATGTTTATTGGTGATCTCAATAATTACAATGTACACTGTAGTCACACCGTTATTGTTTGTCGTTAGGTTGCTGGCTCCATGAAGCTTGAGCTTGCTCAATATCGTGAGGTGGCTGCCTTCGCTCAGTTTGGCTCTGACTTGGATGCCTCCACTCAGGCCCTCCTCAACAGAGGTGTTAGACTCACCGAGCTCCTCAAGCAAGGACAGTATGGTGAGTCAGTGGCGGATACAGAAAATTGACAAGAACGGTCAAGATTCTGACTGAGCGGCTATTATTCGAAAATCGGGCGGGGTTTAGTGTTTCGAATAATAGCTGCCTAGTCAGAATAGTGACGATCATAAATAATAAGCGATTATCAGAAAAAAATCTGTCGCTGCTGGCCCGGCATAGCTCCTGCACATAACTAGGTTGACGTGGCTGAAAGGGGGGATTCCGTGGAACCCCATGAACCTCCTCTGGATCCACCACTGTGGGTGTGTACCAGCATGAGTTACATACTGAGTAATGTGCACTAATTAAACTACTTACACCAAATCGGCTGTGGTAGTGTGTACACTAAAGTGCATGCTACATGTACTGTAGTGTGTATACAGGTAGGTAGGAGTGCCGTGTCGTTCACTATGCACTAAGCAGTTATCAAAATGTGGTTCACACAATATATCACCCTACCATCAAAATGCTGATATTATACTGGAATAGAACTCATCGTGCTCTGTTTCTTTGTGTACAGTTCCAATGGCCATTCAAGATCAGGTGGCTGTGATCTATGCTGGAGTGAGGGGCTACCTCGACAAGCTGGACCCATCCAGAGTAACGGCCTTTGAGCAAGCTTTCCTCCAACACATGCGTACCTCACATCAAGATATCCTGGACACCATTGGAAAGGAGGGAGAGATTTCCGATGCCATCGATGCTCGATTGAAAGACATCGTTCTCTCATTTGTGGACAATTTCCTCAAGGAGTGAATTGGCAACTCTTAGGAACACTTAGCTGTACTTTGTTATCTATTGGCCACTGTACCATGGCATGTTGTGTACAGTCAATCTTTCAAGCATTAGCAGAAGTATTAGGTTGTGCATGTGTGTGTTCATGTGACTGCATGTGTGTTGGTTGCTCCATGTCTTTGTACAAATTATAGTGAAAATATTATTGGATTGACGTAAACTGTTGTACTTGAGTTTATTAGAGCTGAGGTTTTGGTGTACGTGGTTCATGATTGCTGTGAGAACAATATAACACACAATAGCATAGATCAGCATAACCAGCTGTTGTGTCGTGCATTATCATATGGATGCGCTAGCTCTTGACCACAGTGGTATTGCACTCTTGGTCATAATTATAATTATTGCTAAGAGCATACTGGAAACAAAACTTTGTTCGCACACGCACACATACACACAAAAATATGACAGATAATTAAATTAAGGTCTATATATAAATTCTAACACTAGACTATAACAACTGCTGTTTTGGTATAAAAAGTCATCAAAGTTCTTTCTTTACTTCCCATTCTCGTGTCATAGGGTTGTAGTTCATGCAGTAAGTGTGGACACCAGGAACAGGACTGATACTCAACGGTGGCTCTCCATAATGGCCGTGGAAATGCAGCACCAGCTCAGGGGGAGAGGGGGTGGGCAATGAGAGGGAGAGAGGCTCCTCTGATACTGTGTACGTCCGGCCTCCCAACTCCACACACACACACTGCAGAAGGGTGGGGGTACTATAAAATGCCTGTACGTACTAAGTAAAGCCACAACTACATAATTTTAATAAAACTCTTGCCATTAATTTTACTTTGGTGAAAAATGACATCCTTTCTTATATTCTGAAGTAGCTACAATGAACTCAATACCGAGTTTTCTCAAAGGCTAAGATTTTTATTTTAAAAAGCAACACATGGAAAAGAACAACAGCACCAAACGAAATATGCACACATTAAAGTCTATTCGTGTTCACCTGGTCCCTGAAATAAATGGCTCATCATTATTCATTGTATACATGTACTAGGGATAGATATCTTTTGACTGGGCTAATCCTACACATTTTTGAAGCTATAGTTAGAAGCGGCGTTTAGTTAGAAACAATGATACTTAAAGTGTGACCAAGATACAGTGCAAAAACTGAGGACCAGGTGAACGCGAATAGACTTTAGTTAAGACTGGTGCCGTATAGTACCTTGATAAAAGAGTATGGGAGATCTTCATCACGATCCAGACCAGTCACTGTCATCTGGACGCTCCCGTCCTTTTTAGTATCCACGTTAATACGGGCTCGTCTCTTGAGTGTGAACGGAGGAATCTCGTGTCCTAGCTCAGTCATCAGAGTAGACATGAAGTCGTCACACGTACCAAACACTTGTATGGTGCGATCGTCTGCCGGAAACTGTGGGATCCGCTGCAAACTAAGAGAAACAAATTTATTCAATAAGAAAAAAAAATTTACAACTTTTAATACAGTAGTCTGTGAGAGACATAAAATCCTACTTGCATGTGCTTTGTAATAAAAATCAAGAAGTGATTTAACTTTGCCATCTAAAAAAACAGGAGCTAATACCAAGTTTTAACAAAGTCATATAAAAACTGCTTACTTGGAAATGACGACCTTTCCGCCTGCCCTCAGTACATCCACAGGAACTAGACAGGCTGGTTGCACTCTCAGACTGCTCCCCAGCACAATGCACATATCAGCCTTCCTTGCATGCTCAAAGGCATTAGTTAGCTCTCTTTCTGGAAGGTTCTCGCCAAAGTTGATGATTGAGTCGGTGAGATAGCCTCTGCAATCAGAATCGTCACAGTTCCTAGAGGTTCTGTGATCAAAGACATCGTACGCTTCCCTAGAGAAAAGAAAAAGAGCCCAATTGAGTTTCTTATTCAACCATAATTAATTAAGTCAACCTGGTATTATGGCAGCACATACTTTATGAACATGTTTTTTTAAACGGGTATTTCATTTCACGTTTTTGGGACCTACCACTTTCGCTATTTTACATGTTATTAATTAAAACAAGCAACACAACACATGACTATTGCTGTAAAGTTCTGGTTAACTGACCTTGTTTCAAAGTCCCTGAGGTACTGTCGCTGACACTTGTGGCAGGTCTCCAGGTTAGTGTTGCCATGCAACTCGGCTAGTTGGGAGGGTCCTAGACCACTGCGTCGATGAAGACCATCCACGTTCTGTGACACGGTGAATTTGACGACTCCAGCCTCGTGCAGTTTGACAATAGCCATGTGTGTGGGCGTAGGGAGTGCTTGTAACATGGGTTTAGTCTCACTGCCCTCCCTCCCCTTTGACTTGTGTGCCATGAGCTCCCAAACCCCCGGACCTGTCTTTAGCACTGTGTCCATACCACTGCGGAAATCAGGGATTCCAGCACTGGAGAGAGAGAGAGAGAGAGAGAGAGCGCGAGAGAGAGAGAGAGACAGAGAGAGAGAGAGAGAGAGAGAGAGAGAGAGAGAGAGAGAGAGAGAGAGAGAGAGAGAGAGAGAGAGAGAGAGAG
>VSKX01058103.1_pt1 | contig 11435 bp, 11 predicted proteins | sample 4799481 | NCBI WGS metagenome assembly VSKX01 (sample SAMN12179537, study PRJNA552185) | sponge metagenome | biome: deep-sea hydrothermal plumes; feature: spots directly above weak diffusing fluid; material: sea water; isolation source: sponge from the Swan site of a hydrothermal vent ...
ACAAAGGAAATAAAAAAATGAATCATGAATTATGCTTACCAACGCTAGCTAAGGACAACACAGGTTTAAGCAAAAAAACCGTTTATGCTGTTTTAGCTATTTCTTTCATCATAGCAATGTTGTTCTCAGTAAACAGTATTGCAGGCTCTGGCGGCTCTGCATTCACAAGTATCTGGACAGAAATCAGTGGTTGGGCTGATGGTGTTCCCGGTAAAATTATTACTCTTTTAGCTTTTTTTGCTTCTTTATTCAATGTATTAAAACAGAACTATTACATGGCAATGGGCGCTTTCATTGGCGGCATGCTATTGAGTCAGTCAGTAACAATCATTAATGTGTTTTTAACAGCAACAATCTAACCAAGCACTTTCCCTACTCCCAAACCAATTTTAACCACTTTCACTTTTTGGAAGTGGTTTTTTTACCTTAATTCCATCATTTAAAATTAAAAACCTGAAATTTGAAATACTAAATTAACTTTTTGGGGATGTTTAATGAAAAAATTATGAACAGTTTAATTTTAAAGGTGCATAAAATGTCAATGACATATCGAATACCGAAAAAAGTGAATGACTCACTTCTTATTCTCTTTTTCACTTTAGAACAGTTCGTACCAATAGCCATTGCCATTATGCTCGGATATACATTCAAAGCTGCCATAGAATCAATGATATTTGCACTAATGTACTTCAAAATCACATCCTATTTTGCTGCAAATCACCCTAAAGGATATGTAGAACATACTCTTTGGTATTACGGTGTTATGCCATTAAAACTAGGGAAAATGACACCTGATCCAATGAAAAGAGAGTTCATAAGATGAGCAAAATTTTAGGCAGTATCGATGACATGAAAATGTCAATAAATGAGGCCATTTCAGTTAGGAATGTAACTCTATTATCGAACTTGTTTTTAAGTGTTGGTGTACTAATTTTTTCTTTTAAATTCGCAATGTTTGAGCCTGGAGCAGTGGCAATTCCTAATGCACCGCTAACAAGCCCTATTGAAGTAAAAGGGGAATGGGCAAACGCATCCTTCAAAGAAGGTCATGCAATGGCTTTTTCTGAGCTTATTGGAAATATTAGCCAAACAAATATTCAGCTAGTAAAACAACGGTTTTTGGCAAATACAACTCCTTATCTGAGAGATGAATTAGAAAATGAAATAGAAAGACAAGTAAGTATTATTCAAGCTCGTAAGCTCAAACAGAAATTCACTTTTGAAGATATATATTATGACAAATATCAAGATGTTGTTTGGGTTTGGGGAACAAGAGAGATCATATTGCCAAGACAAGAGCCACTAACTAAAACTTGGACTTATGAATGGAGAATAGGCGTTAACGCAGGTATGCCAAAAATCTCATATTTCAAGCAATATCCCGGCAAACCCAATACTAGGCAACGCACTGTACCAAAAGCCGAAACCATACCTGAGTTAACAGAAGAAATGCGCCAAGGATTAATAGAGTCAGGCTCAGAAGTAAAGGAAATTAAAAAATGATAAATAGCACTAAACTATCGATTATAACTTTGAGCTTGCTTACTGCATTTTCATTACCCATTTCTGCAGCAGATCAAGTTGATAGTTCATCACAACCTGATTTGGTAAATGAATTTATATTGCCCGTGAACACCTCAAATGAAAGGCTACCTTCAGAAGTCATTAATTCAGGAAATACAAGTCAACAATCAAGCAATCCAGTTCAATTTATTTTTGACCAGTTGAAATCCTCAGTTCCTGAAGGTTCAAAAAAGTCTTCTATGATGTTTGATGATTACGGTCGAGTTAACCAAGGAAAAACTCTTGGGGCAACCGCCAAGATTAGCCCTTTTGGTGATGCTTTAAAATCCAGTTACAAGCCAGTACAAAACTATAAACTTGCAGCTGGTGAAAATATTGCCGTTGCTGTAGCTGCTGGATTAATGAATAGAATTAAAACTAACTTTAAAATGGTTGCTGTACGAACTTCTGACGAATCATCAATCATTGAAGCCTCCGATGGATACATCTATATAACCATTAATACCATGAGTCCTGTTGGGTTAATGATTTATGAGGAAGGTTTACCAGAAACAGCAATATCCTTGGTTTTGCAGCCTGATAACTCACCTCCTGCTATGGTAAATGTTGAAGTTGAGTTAACACAATCTCAAAAGAATAAAGCATCTGCACGTAAAAGAGAGCGTGATCGGTTAGAAAAGATTGCTCAAGCCAATAATATTCAAGAAAGAAAGAAATCAAACTCTGGTTACGTAAAACGTTTGAAGGATATTCTTACCCCTATTGCTCAAAATGATATACCACATGGATTTACAGAAACCACTCAAATACCTCGAAGCCTGAGTAAACCTTGCTCGGTTGCTATTAAACAAAAAACTGCACAACGATTTGTTGGCTCAAGAAAGTATATCGATGTCGTAGTGTTGTATAACCACACCAATTACGATTATCAAATCAAAGAGGAACAATGTTTGAGCCGTGACGCGCTTGCAGTTGCTCTTGTTGATCAATCTATTTTACCTCCAGGCTACTCAACTGAAGTTTATATTGTTAGAGATAAGTTATATCGAGAAAAACGTGAAAAACAGAATCGTAGACGCCAATTTAGTGCGGCTGAACTAGGTCTAACTGAAGAGGAATAATATTATGTCTACAATTGCAATAAAAGAGTTTTGGGGTGATCCAAAAAAACGTCAAATAATTATATGGGCTTTGACACTTGCCGCATTGTACGTTCTGGTTCCTGTATTCTTCAGTAATTCTAATAAACCGAAAGCGGTGATCACTGAAACAAGCGGAACTGAATTATTTTCTATTCAAGAAGTCTCACAGATGGAAGAAAAGAAAACCAAAGAAATGTTCAATAAGCTTTCAGCAGACGCGCAGAATCGTGAGCTTGCTGCTAAAGCTCAAGAAGATAGAACTAAAAATCGCGACAAAAAGATGGAAATGGAACTAGCTAAGATGCGTAATGATCTTAGAGAGCAGAAAAGACAGTTTAAGCAAATTCAGCAAGCGATAGCTCGCAACAAAGAACTTGGTCCTTCACATTCGCAAAGGCAAGCTGCTGGCGATGGAAATGTAATTAGAACACCGTCAAACAGACCTTCTGTGCAGACCGTAGAAAAGCCTCAAACCCAAGTAATAACTAGACAACCTCTTATCAGAGGAAACGTATTGAGGACAGTTACACAAGGTAAGATTAGATCTGTAAAAGAAACCGGAACAATTGAAGAAACAGATGTTCAATTCCTTACCGTAAGTGGAAACTCCCAAAGTGTTAGCAATACAGCTAAAGAGAAAAGTGCTGCACAAAAAGAAAAACAAAATAAAGCTGTCAAAGATCTATCTTCGTGGTTATCTGCTGGCTCAATAATCACTGGTACGACAATTAACGGCATTGATGCGCCTACATCTGGTGGACAACAAAAAAAGATGCCTATGCCCGTTCTTGTTCGGATCAAACACGAAGCCATTATGCCTAATAACTTTTTACTAGATATTAAAGAATGCTTCATTATCGGCAGTTCTGTCGGTGATTTAGCAACTGAGCGTGCTTATTTACGCAGTGAAACATTGAGTTGCATTACCCAAGACGGCAAAGCTATTGAGGTTGCGTTAAATGCTTACGCTGTCGGTAGAGATGGCAAAAATGGAATAAGTGGAAAATTAGTGACTAAAGCTGGTGGGTTAATCGGAAACGCTATGGCTGCTGGATTTTTATCAGGAATTTCAAAAGCTGCAACACCAACATCAGTTAGTGTATTAAACACAAATCCCGGTGAAAAATCTGCATTTCAATCTGCTAATTTAAAAGGCATAGGCGAGGCTGGAGCATTAAAAGGGGCAAGTACATCTTTCGATATGATAGCCAAGTATTACTTAGAACTTGTAGATGCTAGCTGGCCTGTGGTTGAAGTGCTAGGCGGCCGAGAAGTTGACTTCATAGTTCAGCGTGGCGTTAAACTGAATCTAGGGAAATAAAAATGGAAAAGTACGTACTAAAGGCTGTGTGGGTGGTGTTGTTTGTATTTAGCGTGATATTGATATCTTCTGCTGTAAGTAGATATGAAAACAGAGAGCTGCACGCTGAAGTTATGAAGCTAAAAAAGAACAAACTTTCGGTCCAAGTAATCAACGAAAGCGAAATTCTTAACCTGTTTTCAGAACAAAAGTACGATTTAAAGACTCAATACGAATATTTAGACATACTGAAAATCTTACTCAACAAAAGCAATATTGTTCTGCTTCAACCAGAAGCTGTTAAATTTGATAATACTGCTGAGTTGCAAGTTTATTCTGTTGAAGTTCTACGACAACGGCTTAATGAATTGGGTATTGAAAACCCAAGAATAACCAATGCTGAAGAATATACAATTCGTGAAGAGCAACAAAATATGATTATAAATAAGTTGTTCAGTACACCTTCTTTTAACTAAAAATAAAGCAGTTCTCATAAGTAATGATTGGCACCGTCTGGGTGCCAATTGTCTTTCTATTGTTTAATAAACAACGCCTAAAAATACATAGTAGGCGTTATATTTGGAGTTATATATGATAATTGATTTTACAGAAATTTCAGATTCACATGAGTTTGAAAATTTTGCCATGCAGCTTCTTATATATCAAAGTAACAAGGTGATAAGCATTCCGGCAATCGGTCCTGACGGCGGAAAAGATTTTATTTGTGAAGAACCATCTCGATACACAGCTGGAACTCGTTGGCTTGTAAGTTGTAAACATTATGCCCATAGCGGAAGAACTGTCGGTGTAGCAGATGATAAAGCGGATGTAAATAAACTGATCCAGCATAATTGTCACTGTTTCATGTTCATGTATTCAACTCCAATCTCAGAGCCTCTGAGGTCGTCAATTGAACAGGTCTGTAATAATTCTACAGGCAACCCAAAAGCATGGTTTTTTACACCGACAGAAATTCAAAACATTATATTGAGTGATCCTCATTTCTATCCATTACTACAGCAATACTTTCCAGCTTCCCATCAGCGTCTTATGGGTTGTTTCAATACAAATCCAGTCTGCTGCTCAAACGGTTCTTGCTCATCTAATAACATTTACGCTGTTTATACTAAAGACAGTACAACTCGAATGATTACCCCTACAGTAATTGGAGACTGTTGTTTTGCTAGCTACATTGAACACCTAGAATCAAACAATGTACCCTACTCGTATACAACTATTCGTCACGCACCTTAAGGCTAAGTAATAAGTTGTGACGCTCCGCTTCACAACTTATTTAGATATTGCCTAGCCTGTTATTTAGGTATTAGTTTCTCTAAATTTTCACAGATTAATAATAACAACTAACAAAGAATCAAACCGTTTCACTCAACTGACACAGCACCAAATAATCTACTTTCTTTTCCTTTGCTGTCAAACTCTTATCTGTTGTTACGCTGTAAAAATCAATTCGTTTTTTCAATGATGATTTCAATGTTTTTCTATTTTTCATTACAAATCGTCTGAATGTCGACAAAGTAAAAAAATACTTTTGCACAATCAACAGTCTTGAGCCTTCTGTTTTTAAAGCTGACGGAAGACAAACCTCTTCACTAACTAATTCATTCATCAGTGATACCTATACATAGCCCAATCATTATTCATAGCATTTTACCAACCTCGAATATTTTCACTTTGAAATAAGATGTCCAAATTCATCATCTAAAATCCCATGCTGATTTTTCATTCATGCAATCATTATCTGAAATGCTAAAAGGAATAAATCACATGATCTCTACGAACAAAATCTTATCTTTAGCTCTAATAGCCGCAACTAGCTTTCCTACATTCGCGGCCTCAGAAATGACAAAAGAAGCCATTAAAACGAAGTTCGAATCATTACTTCCTTTTTCTATAAGTCTTGTTAGCGATGCACCAATTGAAGGCTTTTATCAACTCGAGTCAGAGAAAGGCATTTTTTATTCGAGCAGAGATGGTGAAAAAATATTTTCAGGGTCATTGCATGAATTTGAAGAAGGCTTACTGAACCTTACTGCGATAAGACAGCAAGAATTATCAACAGGCCAACTAGCAGAATTACGAGATCAATTAATCGTTTATAAAGCCAAAAATGAAAAACACTTCGTAACAGTATTTACTGATCCTACTTGTGGTTATTGCAGAAAATTACATAGTGAAATGAAGTCATATAATGACTTGGGAATAACCATTGCTTATGCGGCATATCCTCGCGGTGGCAACAACTCTCAGATGGCTAACACTCTTCGTAATATTTGGTGTTCTAAAGATCAGAAAGATTCGATGAACAAAGCCAAATCAGATATAGCTTTTCAAGCACAAAACTGTGATTCACCCGTTTCAAAAATGTATGACATTGGTAGCTCTCTCGGTATTAATGGCACCCCTGCCCTGTTCCTTCCAAATGGCGAGATGATCGCGGGATACCAACCTGCAGCACAACTCCTTGCAACATTGGAGACTCAACAATGAAAGTTTCCATGCTGGCCATTCCTCTTCTGTTTTTAACAGCAAGCATTTCGGCTAAATCAATAGATCTTGAAGCCGTGGCTAAGATGAAGAAAAACGTTGGCACAGTTGAGGAATCATTTTCTGGTGAAATTAAGAAGATGATGGATGAACTTGGAGACATTGAAGCTGTTCGTATGATGCCAATCAAACAAGTCATGCTGATTCAATTAAAAGGTAAAAAACCAATGTTTATTTCAAGCAATGGGAGATTTTTAATTGATGGTGAGATTAAAGATTTATGGAACATGAATACGGTAAAAACGGCTCAAGACGCAAATGATACATGGTTGCTTCATCTTGATAGTTTTGGAGATGGTTCATTAATGTCAAAAGTGGCTGTAATCCCATATGGAAATCCTGCTATTCCCACTCAAGCTAGAATATTTGTATCACCAACAGCGCCTGAATCGCAAGAATTCATAAAAAATCTTGATACTTCAAAAGTGAATGTTGATCTAATCATTTTCCCACACGAGAAAGAGGCAATCACTCCATCAATGAGAGTTTGGTGTAGTGACCTTACAACGAATGCAATTCAAGGACTTGTGACTGGTGAAACTGACAATATCAAACAACGTAAATGTGATGAAGGTGACTTAAAGAAAGTCATGACTCCTATGTTAATGGCTCGGTATTTAGACATAGACAAGATTCCATATTTGGTACGCAAAGACGGTAGACGCTCTTCTGGAGTACCTAAAAATACAATCGAATGGTTAGAAAATAAACCAAAAGAAAACAAAGCGAACTCAAGTAAAGCCATTGTTAAAGGGGAACAATCATAATGAGAAAGTTAACTCTGTCAGCAGTAATTACGTTAAGCATGTTTGGATCTGGTTGTAGCTCTTGGCAAGTAGGCGAATCTGAATTCTCTTGTCCCAATGAAGGAAACGGAGCTGCTTGTTCATCAGCAAGACAAATCCATGATTTAACCAACAATAGAAATAGTCTTGAGGGCTTTAATGTTTCAAATGGGGTGATCACAAGTCGAAGTGATGGAAACCCTATTAAAGATTCAACTAGTTCCAAACATGACCATGATGATGACGACGAAGATCATAAACCTACTAAAATGCTTACTGATAATGGTCGAGCAAAAAACGAAGTCTATAAACCACTAGATACCAAGCGATATGACGCATTCCCTCAAGCAGAAAAGCTCAATACAAATTATGTAAAAGGGCTTAACCCTGAACATGAAAGGTTAATGCTACACAATCAAGCACCAATGGCTTTAGCGCCTGAGCCTCTTGCTGTTCTCCAACAACCAAAAACAATGCGTGTATTGGTTTCATCATGGACCGACAAAAGTGGTGATCTCCACATGCCAGGCTATGTTTACGTCGAAGTAGAACCTAAAAAGTGGTTAGTCGGTGAACAAGCCAACATTCGACCGAGCCGAGTCGTTCCTCTGCAAATACAAAAAATAACTCAAGAAGAATCACGTAGACAAAAAGAATCCAAAAAAGGTTTTAGCAGCCTTGGCATCACTGAAAAGTAGGTATAAATAAATGAGTGTTTTTTCTAGTTATTACCAAAAGCTTAAAAATCTGAGTGGATTAGAGTCCACCTCTCAATTGTTTGGGTTTACTGCATATCAGGATGGCTATTATCTTATGGAAGGTGGAGGCATGGCTACTGTCTTTTGTTGTCAACCAACACCGGGTTGTAACGAAGAATTAAAAAATACTTATGACGCTATTTTCAATAAAGAATATCCAGCTAACACAACTATTCAAGCACAGTTAGTTGCAGTTCCTGACATCAGTTATTTTACTCAGCAGTATGAATCTACTCGTGGCAACCGAATGATGGGCAGCGACAATGAGCTTACCTCATCAATGGCCGAACAACTTGCATCCGATTATGAAAGCAAAGTTTATAAAGAGCTGCACAACGGCGCTAAAGTTAGAGATTTCGAATACTGGTTCACTATAAAAGTGCCAACAGCAAAGCTGATCCCAAATGAACGTGAAATAAAACGTTATAGAGATGTAATTTTAAACCTTAGAGAGTCCCTAGCTGGAGTTGGTCATCATCCAATTCAACTTGAACCTGACGGCCTATTATGGCGAATCAAGTCATTATTCAATACATCAAAAAATGCCTCATGGCGAAATATGAATGTTAGACCTGATGTTTCAAAATCATTTAACGATCAAATCATCGATAAAGGACATACGGTAAATTTCACGCCCAATGGGGTTGTTTCAGGAAAGCCTTGTGGAGTTGATTCTGAGAGCAACATGAAGTTTGAGCCTGATAATCAAACTCACGTTAAAATAATCTCATTGGAATCGTTACCAAGTGAACTTGTTTACGGCCAAATGTATGACCTTCTTGGAGATTGGCGAAAAGGTACATTTGCACATGGTGATCCATTCATGATCTCAACATTAATTCATTATCCTGAACAGGGGAAAGCCAAGGGTGATATAGCCTCTGGTCGCAGATGGTTGCTAGGGCAAGCAAAAGGGAAAATATTAGAATATTTCCAAGGTCTTGCTCAACAAAAGGCTGATTACGACAAACTTTGGGAAGAAATTGATGAAAAAGGCGCTCAGGTAGTTAACTCTGGAACTCACATAATCACTTTTTCGGAGAACGAAACTGCTGCTGACAAAACAGTAGCAAAGATGATTCGATATTTTGATGGTAAAAGAATCGCCTTCACCAAAGAATCTGTATTAACCGGCCCTCTATTGCTTCAGAACATTCCATGTATGATGGACAAGGGCTATATCAATTACAGTCGCCACTCAATCTATTCATCTGAAGCTTTAGTTTTTCTTATCCCTCACATGAGCTCTTGGAAAGGAAATACGAATCTACCAATTGTTCCCTTAACAACAAGAACCGGACAAGTATTCTTTTGGGATTTATTTAAAACTGATGGTGGCTTTAACTTTCTGTTAACTGCAGCTACCGGTTCAGGTAAATCAGTATTAATGAATTACATCATTAACTGTTACTTGAACAGCGGAGTTAAAACAGGCGGTACCCTCAAAAGGCTACCCCATCAAAAAGAGTACCAAATTCCTGAATTCGATGATGGTGCCCAAGTGTTCTTATTCGACTCTGGCCGCTCATATCAAAACTTGGCAGAAATGTTCATCGATAGTCAGTTCATTTGTTTCGATGATTCGTTTCAGTATTCACTAAATCCGTTTGCCACAGTAACCAATTGGTCTGGAGAAGATGCTCAAGGGCCTCAAATAGCAACCATGTTAAAAGCTATGGCGGCACCTAAAGATGGACTATCGGAAGTTCAGCGTGCCGAGATGATGACGTTGTTAACCGATATGTGGAATGAACTTGGGCAAAAATCGACAATTACATCATTTGTTAAACGTTGCGAACAACATCCAGAATCTTATATGAAACATCTTGGTAAGCAATTGAGGATATTTGCTGAAGGTGGCGTGTATGGTCACTTCTTCACAGACTCTAAGCCTCCAGTTGATTACACAGGTCGACTAATCGTTATTGAAACAGAAAACTTAGAAACTGATTTGCATCTACAGCTCGTTGTTATTTTAGGGATGATTACTCAGATACAACAGAAAATATTCCAAGGTGGAACATCGAGAAAAAGTCTCTTTTTGCTAGAGGAAGCCTGGCAGTGGCTTTCTGCATCAAAAGATGGTGATAAGGCAGCTTTAGTTGGTTTCGTTGGTGAATTTCTACAATCGGCTTTCCGTAAGTTCCGTAAAACTCGTTCGAGTGGCGGAGTTATCACTCAGAATTTAATGGATTGTACGAAAAACTCAGTTGGCGAAACAATCTTGGCCAATACCGATTGGAAGCTATTCCTTGCTCAAGATCCTACAAACATAGACAAAATAAAAAATACCAACTCATTTTCAACCAGTGACCATCAGTTTGAACAAATGAAATCAGTCAATACAGTAAAGGGTTCGTATTCTGAGGTAATGATTTTTCTTAGGGGTATGTCTGAAGTATGCAGACTTGAATTAGAACCAGAAACATTAATGATTTTTTCTACCGATCCTGACGACAGGGAGTTAATGAAAAAGTATAGAGGCTTTGGGCACGACGTCAAAGAAGCCGCAAGACTATCTGTATTAGAAAAGAAAGGTATGTAGGGTTTATCGGCTTTGTAGGCCGCATATACCCTACCAAGTCGATACTTTTAAATATTTCCAATGAGAACAATAAGATAATAAACATGTATAGAGGTTACGCTACTGGTTTTTAAATTTTGAGCTACTAATTTGTAGAAATAAGATAATCAGGTTGATTATTGAAATCACAAAAAAACTATAATTTTCAATATCATAATTTGATGTTGAGGATTTCTTTTGATTTTTTTATACCTTACTTTTGATCGTTGCTTTTCAATAAACTACTCATTTAGATTGTTTTATATCCAAATCACAATGAATACCTATATATTGTAGACGCTTTCACAAATAGCATATCTCCTCTTATAAAACAGGTGGTTACGTTTGATTAGTCGTTATTTCAGCAGGTTTTCTTGTTTATTTGTATGTGTCGGCACAAGCTGTATCAAGAATGATTTTGATGAAAAAGAGAAAAATTTGATCTTTACATGGATAAAAAGATTGTTAGTAGGGTATAAAAGATCGTAAGTAACGTATAGAAGGTCTAAAAAACGCATTTATGATCAAAAGTAAGGTATATCTAGATTATTCGAATAAAAAGAACCGATATTTACAAAGTAGCAAAAAAAAGGCATAAAAGATTGCTGGTAGGGTATAAAAGATTGTTAGTAAGGTATAAAAGAGTATTGGTAAGGTATAAATGCTAAATTTTTGAGCGTTGAGTAATTATGCGCCAATAGATCATTAATAAGGTATAAAAGATTGTTGGTAGGGTATAAATTTATTATTTATTAAAAATGACATACTAATTTGTTGGTATCGTATAAAAGATTGTTA
>VSKX01031599.1_pt1 | contig 11420 bp, 7 predicted proteins | sample 4799481 | NCBI WGS metagenome assembly VSKX01 (sample SAMN12179537, study PRJNA552185) | sponge metagenome | biome: deep-sea hydrothermal plumes; feature: spots directly above weak diffusing fluid; material: sea water; isolation source: sponge from the Swan site of a hydrothermal vent ...
AAATTACATGGATATGAAACGCCCCTGGATTACGGATAGTATCCGGAGTTTTGCTGGGACCATCATTGACTCGCAGCTGGGCTGGGAGAGAGTGAACAGACCAGGTAAGTAGACTAACAAATTACAAACAAACAAACAAAAAACCAAACGACTACTATAACCCGCTGGCCACGGCGCGGCCTCGGGTTAATAAGTGAAGTAGCACATCCACACCTAACTACGCATAACTACCTGCAACACCATTACACTTGAAACAAAGACAAAGTCTTGAATGCATTCAGTGTGTACATAGCATGGTCTTAGCCAGTTCATGGTACACGTAATGGAAAATTCAACTGATAGTATGTCTAATACCAAAGACGGCAACTATTATTTTTGCTAACTAGCGATCAGTGTTCAAAGCACATAGCATTGGTGACTGTAGAGGACTCTAGATCAACACTCACTTCATAAGTAGAGACAGGTCTCCCCTAATCAGAGCCACCAGGAATGGGAGGCCGAGGCAGGAGGGAACTAAATATAGCAAGGCTGGCTGTGCAGCATTGAATACATGCATCACAGCAATGGTGGTACCCAGACCAATGATGTAGGACACAAATCCTGTGTAGAAGTACACTCGAGACTTACCAGGGTGGTTCCTGCAGGATGGCAAATAAGACTAGGGTTATACACAGAAAATAAAAAGAACAAGAACGCAAATCACAAAGTCAATGTACTGAACAGTGTAAAAATGGTACACTGCCAAAAACACCGTACAAAGAGCAATCACTGTCAGTTCAGCATGCTGCACGTAATGTGCCAATCAAGAGCCAACAAAAGAGGGAGTATTGTTGACAGCACACTAAAGGCGGGTTCACAATACACGCAAACGCGTCGCTGCTCCGTGCAGGCAGTCGTGCGACTTAGCACAGGAACAGAATTGAATCCTATTCTTGCGACAGCGTTGCGACCATGTCGCATCAACGGTTGTGTGTATTGTGAACCCGCTCTTAAGTATGGTTCGTCTGAGACAACACTGATGGGCAAGCTCTCATTTACACCAGACACAATATGCTTGAACTACAGTTAAAGTTGCTATTAAACAGTGTTACAGTACTGTATGACGCATGTACATAGTGTGTACTCATTGCAACAAACCTAAGGTCAAATTGATTTGAGTTGAGCCCAGAAAGTACACAAAATGTGGTTCAGTTAACTTTTTACTGGTACTGGTACTTCTAACTACTACCTCATTTTTTGAGGTAGTAGTTAGAAGAGCTGTTAATTTAATTTTGTTCAAGAAATAGAAAAATTGGTTGAAGGCGAACTTATAATAACAAGAAAACGAGGGCTTAACTCTTGACCTTAATACATTTACTTACTGTGCATCAAACCGACAGAGTAGAGCAATGTAGAGCCCTGGTACCACAATGTCCCCCAGACCCAACATGCCAAAGTTCTGAGCAGCTAGTCCTTTTTCGAGCAGGTCCATTGGGAACATCACTGCACATGGAGAGACATATAGAATAGTGGTGTGGATGTCGCAAGAGACAACATAATAATTATATTTACTAATCAAAACACTCGATATTTACAACGATAATGTATAGCGCATGTGCAATACACATGCAAATAGACAAAACTACTCACTTGCACATGGGGACTGAAGCACACAAAATGAACTCACATTTAATGGGAGCATCTAAGCCCTTGGCAACAGTCACCATGACATCCGTACCAAACACCTATTACAGTAATGGAGCAGTTGTAGTCTTGAAGATTGTTAATACCGTACAGCAAGAATGTTTCGAGGGCTAAAACTTTTGTGGATTGGCTATCAAACCACTTTCACGATTTTACGTTCATGATGCAGCCCGGGCTTATTGCACCAATTTCGTGGATTAAAATTTTCGCGGACAGGGTTTCATTCGTGAAAAACGCGAAAGCTTTAGTGTTTGAAACATTCTAGCCATACTGTAAAACAGACTAACCAATATACAGGCTGTAATTTTTTTTGTAGAACAGAGTAACCAATACAAACAAGGTAAGACAAGTACATACACGCAAGAACAAATCCAACATACCCAGAAGATGTCATAGAAAAAGAGTCCCACAAGAAGAAGGCAGCCGACACTGATACTGTCCAGAGAGATGAGCTCAATGGCATTTATGGAGAAGGCGAGGCCAAACACATTGTTGAGTAGCCATTGCTGGGGAGGGGGAACAACATGTACACTGAATATGCAGACTTGTACATGCAGACGTGATTTGTTTGGGCAGCAAGAACTGCATTAAAAGAAAGCGGTACCGATATCGTACAGTCACATGAAGTGAAACGTACACACTAATGTGCTGAACCCACAATGATGCCAAGTCATGAACAATTATCACAGCAAAGTTACTTTCTACAGGCCAGGATTACATTCAATCTCTGCTTAAATTAATGACACAGAAATAAAGACATAATTTCTGTACTCAGCCCAAGCTTCTGTGAGGATGAAGGATGTCTAAGCATAAAGAGTAACAAACTGCAACATGTGCAGGGTGGTTTTAATTAGAACCCTTGGCAGTAGTAAATATCATGCACGCATGGGTCAGTGAAAAGTGATGTACCACATGTAGTCCATAACCAACATTGGTGGGGTCCTGGTGGATTCTCATTCTAGCTATTTGCATGTACTGAATAGTTTTCGCGGGGTACTATACTTTCCAGTAGTAAACACAAAACAAGGCCGAATACAACACGAGGGCGATTATTAATGCACAACACAGCAAATTTGTACCTGAAAATAATTATTTATGACCACACCCATCCTAACGTGCGGTATTAGCTGGTGGCGACAAGGGGCTGTAGCCCCCCCCCCCCCCCTTTTCTGGCTTGACAGACAGCTAGCTAACAGAGCTAGCTAATTAAGTAGGTGGGCGAGCACTCAATGTACATGTAGTGGGTTACAGTAGCAATCATGTGATGCCTCTTTCGTATGCATAATTTAATATGGAAAGTTATAATTATGAATTAGCAGACCAAGTGCTACTTCTAGTAGTAGTGGATCTGATCAAGAGCATGTGACCTCCAGCTCGAGCGTATAGGACTGTATAGGGTTCAAAGGTCAAAAATAGTGTAAATTTGTTTCCACCCACCACTTGGCTCAAGCCCCAAGCAGCTAGCACACCCTTTTTCTGCATCCACCCCTGAGACAGTTGACTGACTCTCTGAATCAGTTGTCTAGTTCGTATCTTCTACGAGAACTTCACTTTTTGCTTTTGTACTTTGTATGTGCGTATACTATACGAGGGCGAATACTATTGGAGGCGAACACTATTTTAGGGTGATTACTAATAACTCACTCGCGGTCTGAATACTACTCAAGGGCAAAATCCATTCGAGGAAATAAAATTATGGTAGTAGGCTAGCTATAGATAATTATTTTAGCCGGACTGCGATTATATCCATGTCCATTGTCTTGCAAAGCCATGAGCTAGCTAGCTAACTCCTTCTCCCTAGCGCCTGCACCGTACCCAAATCTGGTTGGCTGGCTACATAATTAAGTATGTCAAACACAACATACTGAAATATTCGCACTTTGAACCTACTTTTGAGCATACGCAAAACCTCGTGGACAGTATCTAGTACACTGTACTAGTAGACTGTACACTGTACTAGTAGACTAGGTGTTCTTAGAGGTCAGAGATCAATTGAACATGACAGAACAATGACCTTTACGTGGGATCACTGGTTTAATTAAGAGATTTACATGTTCTTTCAGATGGGGCGCATGCAGTGGCTAAAAATGCACCAGCTTGCAGAAGTACTAACTTGAAGGCGCTTTTTATCTCAAGAATATGGGCACGATGAACTGAACAATTTACTATATGTAACATGTGATCGTTAATTAGTGACCTTTTGACCCTGTCCACCCTCCTCTGCGCTGAGAAGAGGCACGACAAGATCATGTGCACGACTGTGGAATTTCGATCAACTCCACAACAGAATAATTATGCTGACATTGCAAATTTCATGGCCATGTAAAAGGGCGCGAGGGCATGCAACTCCCCCATATGCGCCCTGCACAGGACGGCGAAATGCTGATGGTTACTAAAAATAGAAAATAGCAGTGGGCTAAAGCGTGTGCCTCTAGCTCTAGCCTCGAGACGAGGCCTGTGTACATCTATTTTTAGTAACTATCGGCATTTTTCGCCGTCGGGGCATAAGGGAAATTTATTCATCAAGAAGCTCAGTAAAATTATTTTGTTGCACGTGATCGTGTCCAACCGCGTCTGGCCTCGAGGCTTAGCAGCTCCCGGTGGGAGTACGGCGGCCGGGGTTCGAGGCTACGTGTGTCCGCAAGCACATGGCAAAGAGGCCAAGAATGGCATTAAAAGCAGCTTCGTTGGTTCTTGCCGATGGCTCAAAATTCACTGGCAAGTTATTTGGAGCTAGTAAAAGCACGCCTGGAGAAGTGGGTAGGTTTCATTTAAAAAATTGTAGTTTTAGAAATATTTGTGGCTTTTGTGCTTAGTTTTCCAGACTGGTATGGTTGGATATCCTGAGTCGCTAACTGACCCCTCATACCAAGATCAAATCCTTGTTTTAACTTATCCACTTGTTGGCAATTATGGAGTGCCGTCTGTGCAGGTATTTGAAGTGTCATGTTTTTTACATCAGTATTTTGCCAGCATACTTTGGTCTACCAGCACTCACATCGTATACCTTGGTGGTGCTTATGTGCCAGTTGTATAGTTCTGTGACTTAGGAACGTTGCCATAGGATAGGTTAGCCCTCCACCCTAGATGATGTCTACCAGACAGATAATAATCTTAGGATAGAGAGTCCCTACACAAATAATCTTAGAACAGAGAGTCCCTAGCCTTGTTCCCAGGCCGATTGTTCTCTAAGAACGGAAGGGAGAAAAAGAGGCCTGGTATATTGATTGTATCTGAGCGTGATAATTATTTAGGGGTGGCCGTTGTAAAAAATACTATAAAACATGCCGTAAAACCAGTTGATAATCATATACTGCTAGCGGTGGTCAATTGCAGATTGAGCTTCCAATTTGTCTTTTGTAAGTTGTGCTGCAGCCCTGCTAACATAAAAAAAAGATACAAACAACCCACTATATAATTATGTGACAGGGCCTGACAAAACGAACCATCACGCGGCATTGATAATACCTACTGTTACTATTAAAGACGGGTAGTAATTTTGACGATTTAAGATTCTTTTTCTGTTCTTATGGTACTAATTTTGGCGATTCGCACCAAATTTACCAACACAACATGCTAAAATTAGTACCCGTTTATAATATTATAGTATAAAAACTGTGAAATCCACGAAAATATTAGGCCACGAAAATATCTATCTTGCTATACGGTATAATCTGTATGGTAAAAAAAATCAATTTATGTAACATACTGATTTATGTAACATACTGTTAGTATCCGTTGCAAGACGTTTGTCTCTCTCTCTCTCTTCTGTCTGTTTGTGTGTGTTTGTGTGTTTGTACTACAGTTATCCAGAGCTCTCATCCTGAGCGCTCTCTTTACCTTGCTAAGCGGTCACTCAGCACAATCTACGCTGGTAGCCCCAACGACTTCCAGTCCTCAATGGCTCTGGACTTCTTCCCACGGCTTCTCTGTCACCTGACCGTCAGGTGAGCCCTGTGCTAGTCATACAGAGGTTCTCTGTCACCTGACGGTCAAGTGAGCCCTGTGCTAGTCACCTGACCGTCAAGTGAGCCCTGTGCTAGTCACCTGACCATCAGGTGAGCCCTGTGCTAGTCACCTGACCGTCAGGTGAGCCCTGTGCTGTCACCTGACCATCAGGTGAGCCCTGTGCTAGTCACCTGACCGTCAGGTGAGCCCTGTGCTGTCACCTGACCATCAGGTGAGCCCTGTGCTGTCACCTGATCGTCAGGTGAGCCCTGTGCTAGTCATACAGATATGGTTTGACAATCGTGCACTTCTGAGAATGCACTGTCACTAGTACACAAAGTGCTGCATGCTCAAGCAATCTGTTTTGTGGGCCTACTCTAACTTGGGCCTATACTGCATAGCGGGAAATTTCTGGGTTTTATCGTTACTTTTGTTACGGAGAGCTCCGAAACGGAAATAAGACCACAAAATAAGAAAAGACGCTTTCAAGCCTGATATCGAATTTCCCGCTACACGGTAGTGAGGAAGTATACCTCTGGGTTCATACATGTATAGGAGGTTTGTCGACATTACGGTACGTTACAGAAAATACTTTGCACCTTGGTCGCGACAGGTTCGCGACAGGTTAGTGAAGAAGGTTTGTACATACGTAGCTTGCTATTGTTTCCTTGGTATCTAACGGAAGCAGAATACTTATTGGAGGGAAGCTTAGCAGGCATTTGGCTCTCATCAGTAAGCTGCATGCATATGGCTCCCTCGGGTTCAACTTTCTTCTGTTCCTTCTGAGTCTTGATATCTACAGCCAGTGCAGCATCAGCGGAGGTAGAGCCATCATCAGTCTATCCACTGCAGCAGCACGTTGACTACCTTGCTAGCCGAGCCTTGATATAAGTACGTAGTCTTTCACAAACTCGTAGCTCCTCTGCTTCTACGTAGCTAGCTAGCTCTATCTTGCTAGCCTAGCCTTGAGGCATAGATATAAGTAGTCTTTCTTTCACAAACTAGTAGCTCCTCCTCTTCACTTCTCTGCTTCTACGTAGGTAGCTAGCTCTAGCTCTACGCACATGTCGCGAGCACGTGTATGACGAGGACATTTGCAAGGTAATGTCTCCGCTTAGCTACGATAGCACCTACCGCGAACCCTCGCGAGGTATTCGCGAACCATCGCGAATACCTCGCGAGAAAGTCGCAAAGTAATTTCTACAACCTACAGTATGTATGTACCAATCAGCCTTTCCCATTTTTTTTCTTTGAGTGTTGTAGGTTGCATATCAGAGGAGGTTAGTAACGATTAATTAAGGGTCACGTGCCCCTATGTGTTGTAAACCACTCCAAACCAGAGTGCTAATGGCTACCAACAAGTGTCCAAGGGCTTCTCCTACACTCCTAACCCTTGTAAGAAACCATAAATTAAGCTAGTCGAGTCCGAGTCCAGAGCTAGAGAGCTAGTCAGTAGTCGATCGCTGGTAGAGATCCCTGTAGTCCTCAGCAGTCTAGGATATCAGTGCAGTACACAATTGGAATGGAATGCTATTAATGTCACCAGGAGTACATGTACTCCTGATGTCACATGATTGATGACGTGTGACCAACCTCCTCTGGTTGCATAGTCATTCTGCAAGCCGCCATTATTGAGGTAGTCTCATGTACAGTGCTTTTATGCACCTTTGCAACAAGCTGGAGCACATGCAAACCACACATAGTAAATATACACAACCACAAGTATATGTGTGCAGTGCAGTGTACTGTGGTGTGGTATCTTTACAATAATTTTGTGGTTTACTATGTGCTTTAGCTTGTTTGCAAGGTGCATGAAAGCATGTAACAAAAACTGTGGCACCTCCCCTGGTCTGGGTACTGGTGAGTAGTGAGAAATTCTATAGTGTTTTATCAATAGCCTGGTGACCCACAGTACTAGTGCTGGTGGTATAGTGCTTAGTGTTTTATCAATAGCCTGCAATAGTATTAGTGCTGGTATAGTGCTGGTGGTTATAGTGTGGAGTGCTGGGTGGTATAGTGCTGACACAGTGGTTTAATTAGCAACTATTGGTTAGTGAACTTGTGTGTCCACTCCTTTTTGCTTTTCTGTGCAGTTTTGCTAACAGTGAGGAGGGTGGAGATGCATTGAGATACCTCCAAGCCTACTGTTATATGCATCGGCTCTTCCTAGAGTTTGTCTCACAACAGGAGGCTCTGGTCTCTAGTGCTAAAGAGAGCTTGAAGAACTTCCTCACCGATACAACAAAAAGACATATTGATGTTTGTGCTTACAGTAACCTTTGAGTGGTGATAACTATAATAAGGATATATAATTACAAGTAAATTTTCAGCCCATTTTTTTCCCCCAAACCATGGATTTATGTTATCAAAATTGACCTGTTTCAACATAATATACTAGATATCTGAAAGTTTTTGTGGGCTTTCAGAAAATGATCAAAAATAATGTGTCATGTTATGGCTATTCATTTATGGCAGTCTGGTTATAAGCCTAGTTCAGAATATGACATCGGAGCTTACGTACGTAGCGTCACGAGCGTCAAAAACGCTCGATTAGAACTTGGGTCTAATCGAGCTTTTTAGACGCTTGTGACCTGAGCTATGCTGAGCTAATGTCATATTATGAATGCAATACCAAGAGTGTATTAACACTGTTGACAGTACCTATTTAACACTCTCTTTCATAGAGGTCTGGTCACATCTGCTCACTATGTGTGTGGGTTTGCCTGCTAGATAATCACCTCAAGATGCAAACTCACATGTCTCACTCACTCACTCACTCACTCACTCACACAGTTCACCCCTGCGCTGGGCCACCTGGTCGTGTTGCTAGGAGTTACTGGTGGCACATGGGAGGAGCTAGCGGCTGCTTATCTTGCTGAGTCCCAGGACCGCAATGCTAGACGAATCATCAAGCGATACCCAGAGCTAGAGACCACAGAACCAAACCCCAAGATCGATGCACAGAGAATCACTAAGAGCTTCTTTGCCTACAACTTGTCTGGACTGCGATTCTTAATGATGCAGCTTGTATTCAACAGGTAATTACTTGCTATATTGAACACTTGTTGTTAAAAATTTATTAGCTGTATAATAGCTATAATATTACTAGTAGTTAATTGTTCCTCCCTGGCATGTCTGCTTAGCTACGTAACTCGATGACCTGTTTTCAAAAAATGTTTAATTGAAAAACAGAATGTCTGAATGCATGTGACTATTTACATGTTGCTGCTATACTGGTTAGTATAATGCAATTGTTAGCTCTATAGTTTCTGTCAGCTGCGTGTCTTCTGGTTTATGGTGGAGTGTGTGTGCATGTGTTCTTTATTCTTGACTAGCAGGGTTCTATCCAGGGGGAGGGAGGGAAGCTTCCCCCCAAACCTCCAAGCCTAATTCTCCCCCTAATATGTATGAGTATGGGGGAGGGAGGAGGGAAGCTTCCCCCCAAGCCTTCAAGCTTCTCCATCTAATTTGTATGAGAGGACAGAAGCTTCCCCAAACCATCAAGCTTAACTTCTCCCCCTAATTGTATGAGTATAGTTTACATTTTACTCGGGCTTCTGCCTCGCCAAAGCTTCCCCCTCCCTAAAATCCTAGATAGAACCTTGACTGGTCTAGTGATGTTTGTATTTCCAGAGTGTTTGTGTACCCCACATGGCAGTATGATAAGCATCACTCCCTCCTACCCAAGGTATGCCATTACTGTTGTACTGCATGTGATAGTCACATGACATCCTCCCCTTGGGGACTGTATAGAGTGACGAGGACCAGCTGCTCAATGCCAGGAAGAACATTCAGGCTGTCAGCAACTTCACGTAAGACTACTACCACATATTAATTTAAATGTTAAGTGCAACACAGAAAAGACGAGGCAAAAGTGTTATATCGATTTTGCTAAAAAAAGTTTTTTACTTTACCTGTTATAATTTACATAGGCAGGTAATGTACGTAGCAAGCCTATGGCGACTATAAAGCCATACCGTACGTAGCTCTCAGGAACAGTCCTTACAACCTTTTCCTCTATAATATATCCGTGCTGTATCAGAGGGGGGGGGGGTGGCTGGTGTATGTACGTAGGTTGTTCTACGAGCTGATTGGTCAGAAGCCTCTGTCGGACGAGGAGCTACTCTCTCAACTCAGACGGGCCATCAGCAACTCACGGGAGAAACATTACCATGGTGACAAGGGTATCGAAGTCCTCTCTCCCGAAGGTACAAAATATTGTGTATTTTGTTTTCTAATAATTAACGCCCGATTTCTTTGTAGAGTTTGAGAAGCAGAGACTAGGAGCTATTAAACCCCTACAGGAGATGGTAACCTCCGAGGGTGGTCTCCATGACGACGAGGCTGAGTGGAAGAGCCTCTGTGAAACACGATTCTGTCTAACGGTGAGTTTGTCGTTGTTGTTGCCAGGGGAAACGAGTGCTCGTTGATTATGGGATGGCATAAGTTTGTGGTCAGGATAATTTGTGAGCGAGTATTGTATCCTTGATTTTACAGGAGCTACCCCTGTCGTATGACGCTAGTATTGAGACGCCATGGAAACACTTGTACCTACAACACAACCTTCAGGAGCTAGTCAGCAAACTAAACGACAACCCAGACTTCAAGGTATGGTGCACTGCTGCTCGCTACACCACACCCCAGGCCACACCCACAGGCCACCAGATACCTTAATGTTACTATTATAGACGGGTAGTAATTTTGGCGTTTTCAGATTTTTTCCTGTTTTTATGGTACTCATTTTGGCGTTCGCACCAAATTCACCAAAATGTTTTATTAACTGGACAAAATTAAGCGATAATCACGAAATCGCTAAAATTCGCTAAAATTAGTGCCCTCTACAATAGTAACAATAAGGTAGACAGCTGTGTTACAAACTATTCCTTGTATGTCTACTACCATATTAGCGGTAAATTTTTTTTTTTTTTGGTTTGAGGTTAAGACAATTATATTTTATCTAAGAATCTGCAACCAGGGTACAGTAGGTTGGTATTGACCAGCCAGTGAAGTCAACCATGAAATTAATACCACAAATAGAATAATCTAGACAAATTAAGCAAACCACAAAAATATTATGCCAAGAAAATTATCTGCTATACAGTATGTTTTGTGTGTCATTTACTTTTGATTTCTTCCTACTCACATTGTAAATGTGAACAATTTGTTCACTATAATTAATTGCTAAGCTAAATTGTACGCTAACTTTTGCTGGGGTTTTAAAAGTAGAGTAACGATACGATAAATGTGCATTCATGCATGCTGTTACCTATTGTAAGCCCAGTAACGTATTGCTATGTAGTGTGATTCTAGATGCTGTGTGATACACTCAGTCACTGCATGTGCACTGGTTTTGTTGTCTTATATTCACTGTCTGCATGTGCACTGGTTTTGTTGTCTTATATTCACTGACTGCATGTGCACTGGTTTTGTTGTCTTATATTCACTGACTGCATGTGCACTGGTTTTGTTGTCTTATATTCACTGACTGCATGTTGTTGTCTTATATTCACTGACTGCATGTGCACTGGTTTTGTTGTCTTATATTCACTGACTGCATGTGCACTGGTTTTGTTGTCTTATATTCACTGACTGCATGTTGTTGTTAACCCGAGGCCGCGCCGCGGCCAGCGGGTTATAGTAGTCGGTTGGTTTGTTTGTTTGTTTGTTTGTTTGTTTGTAATTTGTGAGTCTACTTACCTGGATGCCACAGCGCTGCGTTTACAGCATGGATAGCCTTTACACAACAAGTTATTAGTTTTAAAAGTGCCAGATTTTTATGTTGAAGCTTC